>Ga0079305_1000195_pt1 | contig 145382 bp, 137 predicted proteins | sample LMS_cellobiose_e_FD_79183 | JGI IMG/M metagenome (GOLD analysis project Ga0079305, IMG submission 79183) | Rumen-fistulated moose microbial communities from Alaska, USA - LMS_cellobiose_enrichment | ecosystem: Host-associated > Mammals > Digestive system > Stomach > Rumen fluid ...
CGATCCAGCGGGTGGCGATCCCGGACATCCCGCATCCGTATGCGCCGACGCTGGTGAAAGGCATGTTCCCGAACGAAGAGTTCGTCGGCGACGCCATCAAAAACGTGCTGAAGTAATCTATATTATTTTCAATAAAGAGAGTGTTCAATATGAGCGAACGTATGCGTGTTGACCTGAACGGCAAAGTGGTCATCGTTACGGGCGCCGGCGGCGTGATCGGTCGGGCGATGGCCAAGGAGTTTGCCAACAACGGCGCCACAGTTATTGCGGCCGATATCGTCACCAAAACGCTCGAGGAGACAAGAGACGAGATCCGCCAGGCCGGCAAGGACTGCATCATCAAGACGGTCGACCTTTGCAAGAAAGAAGAAGTCAAGCAGATGATGGACGAGGTCGCGGCCGAGTGCGGCGGCATCGACGTCCTCTGCAACAACGCCGGTATCAACGGCGGGCCGGAATTCCGCCAGAACTACTGGGAGTACAACGACGGCCTGTACGAGAAGATCCTGAGCCTGGATCTTGAGGGCGCTGTTTACTATTCGTCCAAGTACGCCATTCCTTACATGCTCGGCCGCGGCGGCGGCAGCATCATCAACACCGCTTCCATCGTGGGCGTCGTCCCTCTGCGTCTGCAGTGCGCTTTTGCGGCAGCCAAGGGTGCGGTGGTCAATATGACCAAGGCCATGGCGGTCGAGCTCGGCAAGGAGAAGATCCGCGTCAACGCCCTTTGCCCGGGCTCCGTCCGTACGGCAATGGTGGACGCGCTCTTCTACAACAACCCGGCCGCGGGCGAAGCGCTGCTTTCCCACGTTTCGCTCCATCGTACAGGGGACCCAGCCGAGATGGCGTCCATGGTCAACTATTTGGCGTCGGACGACGCGGCCTATATCACCGGTCAGATCATTGCGGTCGACGGCGGCTGGATCGCCGGCTACAACCGTTGAGCACTTCAAGCTAATAATAATAAAGAAGGTGTCATTATGAGCGAAAAAATGCGTGTTGACCTGAATGGAAAGGTCGCTCTTATCACCGGCGCTGCCGGCGTCATCGGCAAAGTCCTTGCCGTAGAATTCACGAAGAACGGCGCGATCGTCTGCGCGACCGACAAGAACGCAGCCGGCCTCGAAGAGACCAAGAAGGCCTGCCTCGCGGCGGGCAGGGAATGCGCTACGATCGTGGCGGATCTCCGTATCAAGGAAGACATCCAGCGCATCGTCGACGAGACGGTCGCCAAGTGCGGCGGGATCAACATCCTCGTCAACAACGCCGGCGTGACCGGCGGTCCGGACGGCCGCAAGCTTCTCTGGGAGTATGACGACGATCTGTTCAAAGAGATCATCGACGTGGATCTCCGTGCGGTGTATTATCTCTCCAAGCCCGTTACCCAGTACATGCTGGCGCATGACGGCGGCAGCATCATCAACATCGCCTCCGTGGCGGGTATCGTCCCCAGCCGTATGCAGTGCGCTTACGCGGCTGCCAAGGGCGGCGTCATCCACTTTACCAAGGCCATGGGCATTGAGCTCGGCGACAGCGGCGTTCGCGCCAACGCTATCGCTCCGGGTACCGTTACCATCCCCGAGACCGAAGCGGCGTTTTACGCCGACAAGGACAGGGCCGAGACGCTGATCAAGCATATCCCCCTGCACCGTACTGGTAAGCCGGAAGAGATCGCCGATGTGGCCTGTTTCCTCGCTTCCGACGCGGCTTCTTATATCACCGGTCAGGTTTTCACCGTCGACGGCGGATTTGCCTCCGGATTTGATCGTGATTTCTGATCAGAGCGCGTGAAGCGGCAATCTCATAAGGAAGAAAGGTGTTATCATGAGCGAAAGAATGCATGTTGACCTTACAGGAAAGGTCGTTCTCATCAGCGGTGCCGGCGGTGTGATCGGCAGAGCTATGGCGCTGGAGTTCGCGCGCAACGACGCCATCGTCTGTGCCACCGATATCTCCGACAAGGGGCTCGCTGCTACCAAACAGGCCTGCCAGGAGATCGGCAAGGACTGCGTGACCATCGTGGCCAATCTCAGTGACAAAGCCGATATCGAGCGTCTTGTCAAGGAAACCGTGGAAAAGTGCGGCGGCATCGACGTCCTCTGCAACAACGCCGGTATCAACGGTTGGCCCGATGAACGCAAGAACTATTGGATTTATAATGACGAGTTGTTCGATTCCATCGTCGACATTGATCTTTGCGGCGTCTATGCGGTCAGTAAAGCCGCGTTGAAGATTATGTTGCAAAATAAAGCAGGTGGTAGTATAGTTAATACTGCATCTGTGACGGGCATCGTGCCTCTCCGTCTGCAGTGCGCTTACTGCGCAGCGAAGGCCGGCGTCATCTCCATGACGAAGGCTATGGCTTTGGAGCTGGGCGATAAGAAGATCCGCGTGAACGCGCTCTGCCCCGGCTCCGTCCGTACGCCCCAGACCGACGCGCTTTTCTACAGCGATCCCGGACGTAAAAAGGGAATCCTGTCCCACGTCATCGCGGGACGTTCCGGCGAGCCGGAGGAGATGGCCAGCCTAGTGTGCTACCTCGCGTCGGATGACGCGGCGTACATCACCGGACAGATCATCCCCGTAGACGGTGGCTGGGTGACCGGCTACGTGGCCGATTACGATTCGCCGCTTCTCAAGTAACGGCTGTCGTACATTTTTTGTAAATGACATGGATGGCACAGGGGTGAATCGTGGTGGGTTTCACCGTGCCGGACGTGTTGTTTAAATAAAGCGAGAAAATCGCACTCACTTAAAAAATTTTTTAATGGAGGAAAAACACATGAAGAAAATCTTAGCGCTGGTCCTCGCTCTCGTTATGGTGTTCGCTCTCTGCGCTTGCGCGTCTGAGACCACCACCACCGAGACCAAGACCGAAACCAAGGAACCCACTAAGACCGAGACCAAGACTGAGACCAAGACCGAGACCGCTGAACCCACCGACGAGTTCGATCGTTCTCAGATCAAGATCGCGTACTCTACGGTTCTGATCAACCACCCGGTGCTCCGCTGCACCGAGCTGGGCTTCAAGGAAGCCTGCGAAGAACTCGGCTATCAGTACTCCATCGTTGGTACTGAGACCATGGACTTCAACGAGGAAGTTGCTGCCGCTGAGGCGGAAGCTGCTGCTGGCGCGAAGGCCATCCTGATGTGGGGTTCTGACCGTACCGCTCTCGCTGGCTGCCAGATGCTGAAGGAAGACTACGGCGTTTTCGTCGGCTTCCCCCACATCTACTATGACCAGGCTGATGCTCCGGGCCTTGACTTCTGCAAGCAGTGCGACATCGTTACTTATGCTACTGCCGCTGCCGACTTCGCTGCCGAGCGTCTCGAAGGCAAGACTGGTTCCATCGCCATGACCCAGGCCTCCTTCAACGAGAACGAGTCCCTCGCTTCTGCCACCTTCAAGGCCAGAGTTGAAGAGCTCCAGGCCCAGGGCAAGCTCCAGGGCATCAAGGTTCTCGACGCCATGGTCGAAGGTGCTGAGGACGTCACCGAGTCCACCAACGTCAACGCTTCCATCATCCAGGCTAACCCGGACCTCATCGCTGCGTTCTCCTGGACCGGCGCCGGCCCTGTGACCTGGTCCAACGCTGCCCGTAAGTGCGGCAAGGCCCCCGGCGACATCCTGATCGTCTCCATGGACTACACTGCCGACAACCTGGCCGAGATCGAGTCCGGCTACTGCTCTGCCGTTATCGGCCAGCCGCTCTATGACGAGTGCTACAAGTCCGTCTATGCGTTTGATACGCTTCTCCAGGGCGGTACGGTTGAGTACTATGAAGAGCTCGATGCCCCGTTCATCTACAAGGGAGGCGAGGGTGTTCACGATCCCGCTACCTATGCTGGCATCCTTGAGCGTGTTGCTGCGGTTTGGGGCTAATCACCTGAATCTGTAAGCAGCCGGCGGCACATACATGAAGTTGTAGAGCCGCGAATGTATAGGCACCATCACGGTCTGCGGAGGGAGACCTCCGCAGACCGTGGAAAATACGTTGTTCGATTTGGGTGAACACTTTGCGCGGATTGTGGGAAATGTCATCCATGGAACCGGAGTGAAGGAATAGATAGTATGAAGCAATATATGATCGAAGCGATAGATATCACCAAGATATTCCCCGGCACGGTCGCCAACGACCACGTTTCGCTTAAGGTCAAGGCCGGTGAGATCATGGGCCTTGTCGGCGAGAACGGCGCCGGTAAATCGACGATTCTTAAGTGCCTGAATGGTGTTTATCCGCATGATACTTTCGATGGTAAGATTTTGATTGAGGGAAAAGAAGTCCACTTCAAGAACCCTCTTGAAGCCATGCATGCCGGTATTGGTTACGTTCCGCAGGAAGTAAACGTTTTACCGGACCTAAACGTGGCGGAAAATATTTATATGTTTGACCTGACGAATGGCAAAAAGACTATATTCGTCAATCCCAAAGAGCTTTATAAGCGTACAGAAGAATTTCTTAAAGAAGCAGCTATTGATCTTGATCCTCAGGCTGACGTGCGTAAGCTTTCCGTCGGTCAGCAGCAGATGCTGATGATCGCGCGCGCGCTTGCCGAAAATCCCAAGATCCTTATTTTGGACGAACCGACAACCTCTCTCTCCAGCAGTGACGTTCAGAGCCTTTTCCGCGTTGTCCGCAGTCTTAAAGAAAAGGGTTTGGCGATCCTTTTTGTTACACACAAGATGGATGAGATCCTTGAGCTTACCGACTCTCTGACTGTTATGCGGGACGGCAAGAACGCGGGATTCTATGAGCGGGCGGATTATGATCAGGACAAGATCATTCGTGATATGATCGGCCGTGAGCTTTCCGTTATGTACCCGACGCGTGACGTTGAGATCGGTGAAGAAAAGTTCCGGGTCGAACATCTTTCGGTTCCGCACCCCTACATACTTAACCGCTTCCTCGTGGAGGATGTCAACTTCAGCGTGCGCAAGGGCGAGGTCGTTGCGCTGGCAGGCTTGGTCGGCGCCGGTCGTTCCGAGATCGTGATGTCGCTCTTCGGCGTTCTTCCAAAGTCTTCAGGTAACATTTATATTGACGGCCAGCAAGTCAGTATCAATAATCCGCAAGCGGCCATGGATCACGGTATCGGCCTCGTGACCGAGGACCGTAAGAAATACGGTCTACACTTCTCCTGGAGCATCAAGAAAAATATTACGATCTCCAAACTGAAGAAGATCATGACCGGCCCGTTCATTTCCGGGCGTAAGGAGACTGAGGCTGCGCAAAAATATTATGATGCGATGCGGGTTAAGGCTACATCGCCGAAGGAACTGGTCGATGCACTTTCCGGCGGCAACCAGCAGAAGGTCGTTATTGCCCGTACGCTGAATGCGGAGCCGGACATCGTCTTCCTGGATGAGCCGACCAAGGGTATCGACGTCGGCGCCAAGGCGGAGATCTACGAGATCATCAACGACATGGCGAAGGAAGGGAAGTCTGTTATCTTCATTTCCTCTGAGCTTCCTGAGCTTATGGCTATGTGTGACCGCTTCGTCGTTATAGCCGAAGGCAAGGTCGCGGGTGAGCTTACCAAGGAAGAGGCCACGGAAGACAGCATTATGGCCCTTGCCACCAAGACCTTCAAGAGCGTCAGTTAAGGGAGGGGAGAAAGAAATGAAACGTAACAGTAACTCGAAATCCACCGGAACCTCGTTTCTGGAGATCATCTTATCGCCGGAAGTGAGTATCCTGGTGCCGCTGCTTATCCTGGTAGCGATCACGACGGCGAAGAACCCCAACTTCCTGACGATCAAGAACATCCAGGTCATTCTGCGAAATTTGGTCTTTATCGGAACGCTGGCCATCGGTCAGTCGCTGGTCATCATGTGCGGCGATATCGACCTGTCCATCGGTACCAACTCCACGCTGACGGGCGTTTTCTTCGGTGTCGCTCTCGTTTGGTGGGGGCTCGGCTTTATCCCGTCGCTCCTCTTGACGATCTTCATCGGCCTGTTTATCGGCGGCGTGAACGCCTTCTTCACCAACGTGTGCAAGATCAACTCGTGGATCGTTACCATGGCTACGAAGTACATGTGTGTCGGTATGGCCACGGTGATTACCAAGGGCTATATCATCCCGATCAAGGACTGGAGCAACGCGCTGTATGAGTGGAGCCGTCTGAGACCGCTGGGAGGCCTCAGCTGGCCGTTCTTCCTCTTCTTCGGTCTGATCGTGATCGGTGAGATCGCTATCCGTTTCACGCCGATCGGCCGCAAGATCCACGCTGTCGGTCTTAATGCCAATGCCGCCGTTCTTGACGGTATCAACGTACCGAAGGTCAAGGCAATGTGCCAGATCACGGCCGGACTTATGGGCGCGATCTGCGGCATACTCCAGGTCGCCAACACCAACACCGCGACCAACGCCATTGGCGAAGGCAACGAGTTCCCGGCCGTTATTTCCGCGGTCATCGGCGGCGTCAGCAACACGGGCGGTAAGGGAACGATGCTCGGCGTACTGCTTGGCGTCATCATGTATCAGACGCTTAAGAACTGCCTGCAGCTGATGGGCGCCAACAACAACCTGCAGCTCGTGCTGCTCGGTTTGATCCTTATCCTGGCCGTCTATGTCGACGTTCTTAAGGGTAAAATTTCTTCAAGAGCAAGAAAGGCGGTGGCGAAATGAGAAAAGCAATATCCAAGATATCCGCGAAGGTGCCGGAATTCGGTATCATTATCGCGCTGGCTGTTCTGATGATTCTGACGCAGATCATGAACAGCAATTTCCTTTCCGCTGCGAACATGACGGCGCTTCTCAAGTCCATCCCGTTCGTTGCGCTCGTTTCGCTCGGCTCGTCGCTCTGCCTGACGGTCGCCAGCCTTGATATCGCCTGCGGCCGTATCGCCGGTCTTTGCGGCATGGTCTTCGGCTTCACGCTCACCATCATGCACCTGAGCCTGCCCGTGGCCATCCTTCTCGGCGTTGCGACGGGGCTGATTTTCGGCATCTTCCATGCGCTTATGGTCGTCGGCGCCGGCATCAACGCCTTTGTCGTCACCATGGGTACGCTCTATGTTGCCGGCGGCTGCCGTTATCTGATCAACCACGGCGACCCGATGAACCTGCCCGCGTATTACAGAAACTTCTCCCAGGCGAGCCCGCTGGGCGTCTCGTGGCTGTTCTGGATCGTGGTGCTGATTTATATCATCGTGGGGTTTGTGGAAGCCCGCACAGTTTTTGGCCGTCGTCTTTATGCGGTCGGCAGCAACTCCGAAGTCGCGAAGCTGCAGGGCATTAACGTTAAGTTCATGCGTTCCTGCGCGCTGATCCTGTCCGGTCTCTTCTCCGGCATGGCCGGCGTTATGGCCACCATCGATATCAACAGCTCTCAGGCTGCTACCGGTACCGGTTGGGAGTTCAAGGCGATCGCTGGATGCTTCATCGGCGGCACATCGCTGTCTGGCGGTTCGGGACGCGCTTTTGGCGTTGCGATCGGTGTGTTCTTCGTCTTCATCTTGGACAACATCATCAACATGATGAAGATCTCAAACTATTGGTCCGACGTTTTCACCGGCGCCGTGCTCCTGCTTTCCGTTCTTTTCGACGTGTATCGTAAGAGCAGAAAGATCAAAGCATAATCTTTTATAATCAGCAAGAGAAGGAGGATATGAAAACAAAACATGTCCTCCTTCTCATTATTTTAAAAAACATTTTAATTAAATTTGCCAATACGGCTTAATGAAAGACAGCTGGTCAAGGTCAGCTGTCAAAGGAGGAATATACTATGGCAGTAACGATCGATTTTACAGGAAAAACAGTTCTTATCACCGGTGCCGGCAGAGGAATCGGCAAGGATGTCGCGCTGGCATTTGCGGATGCAGGCGCTAAGGTCTATATCGGTAACAGAAAAGAGAAGGAAGGTCAGGCGACTGTCGATGAGATCATCGCCAAGGGCGGCAAGGCGGGCTTCACGCGTTGCGACGTAGCCATCAAGGAAGATGTTGAGAAGCTGGTAGCCGATGCGATCTCTTTCGGTGGCGGCGTGCTTGACTGCATCGTCAACTGTGCAGGCGTTGCCTCTACGACTGATACGATCAATATCAGTGACGAGGAGTTTAGGCGGATCATCGACGTCAACCTGTTGGGTACGACCCACATCCTCCAGGCCGGTTTTGCCCATATGTGCCCGAGAGGCGCAGGCAATATCGTAACGTATTCGTCCATTGCGGGTCGCCATAACGGCGGCGATATGCCGCATTACTGCGCTTCCAAAGCTGGCGTCATCAATCTTACCCAGGGCGCGGCAAGACTTGCGGCTCCGTATGGTGTGCGAGTCAACTCTATTGCTCCCGGTGACGTCCACACGGGCATGTGGGATCAGATTATCGACGGTATCAAGAACGGCTTCACGGGCGACCTGCCGGCTGATGCCCTTTCCAAGCAGGAGCGTGACGACGTTTTCGCGGGTTGCATCAAGGACGGAACGCCTCTCGGCAGGCCGCAGACCGGCGAAGATATGGCTATGGCCACGCTGTTCATCGCCTCTGATCTTGCCAAGAACATCACTGGTCAGACGCTGACTATCGACGGCGGCAAGACCATGGTGTGATGATCGATACTGTTATCACAGGTCGAATATTTCAGTTTCTGGGAAGAAAGGGGACAGGGGCGTTGCCTCTGATAAATACATGAAAGTACTTGTAGCAAAAGAACCTGGCATAGCGGAGTATGTGGAATTACCCAAGCCGACTCCGGAGGACGACCAGGTCATCCTGAAGCTCTACCGTAACGGCGTTTGCGGCACGGATCTTGAGATCCTGGATGGGTCGGCTTTTTTCATGAACAACGGCTCTACACAGTATCCGGTACGGTTTGGCCACGAGTTTTCCGGCGTCATCACGGAAGTAGGCAAAAACGTTAAAAATTTTAAGGTGGGCGAGCATGTCGTCGGCGACGGTGCGATCTTCTGCGGAAAGTGTCCAGAGTGCCTGGCGGGGAACTGGTACAGTTGCCAGCATTTGAGGTCTGTCGGAACGATCGATGCCTGGCCCGGCTCCTATGCGGAGTATATGGTCCTGCCTGAGCGGAACCTGTTCCATCTGCCAGAGGGGTTGAGCCACGATAACGCCGCGCTGATCGAGCCGGCGGCTATCGGTATGGCGGGCATTGATAAATGCAATATCATTCCGGGCGAATCCATCGTTCTCATTACCGGTGTCGGTGCGATCGGCCTTGCGTGTGCCGCATTTGCCAAATGGAAAGGGGCAAAGCAGGTCATCGTGTCTGGTCGTACGCCCTATAAGCTCGATATCGCCAAAAAGCTTGGGGCGGACTATGTTATCAATCCTAAAGAAGAAGACCTTGTCAAGGTAGTCAAGGAAATCACCAACGGCCATGGAGCCGACTGTATCCTTGAGTGCTCCGGCAGCATCAGCGTGATCGATGATTGTCTGGAAGTGCTAGCACAGCGGGGTATCTTCGCCGTCATCGCTTTCTATGGAAGAAAGTATGAGACCTTTGATATCGATACCTTTGTTCTCAGGGACGCTGAGATCAAGGCGGTGACGCTACACGACTTCGAAAACACGATCAAGGCATTGGAAGACGGCGTGGATCTGTCTCCGCTCATCACCCGGCACGTCAAATTTGACGAGGCGGCTGATTTCCTGATGCAGCAGATCAAGCAAAAGACATCTGATATCAAAGTTGTCATCAATATTGCGGATTGACGTTTTTCGTGATATCCTAACAGAATAAAGGAAAACGTTCCTTCGGGAAAAACACATCTGGGGGACATGCTTCATGTCCCCCAGCAATCTCTAAAAACTCAAGGAGGATCCCAATGAAAGCTTTGATCGTCAAAGAGCCCGGCCAGCCCGAATATACCGAATTCCCCAAGCCCGTCCCCAAGGATGACGAGGCGCTGATCAAGATCTACCGCAACGGCATCTGCGCCACCGATATGGAGATCGTCTCCGGTATCGCGTCCTTCATGCACGACGGCACCACCAGCTATCCCGTCCGCTTCGGCCATGAGTATTCCGGTATCGTCGAGGCCGTGGGCAAGGACTGCGTCAACGTCAAGGTCGGCGACAAGGTCGTCGGCGAGGGCGTCATCTCCTGCGGCAAGTGCGAGAACTGTCTGAAGGGCGATTACAAGAATTGCCTGGACACCAAGTGCGTCGGCACGCTGAAGACCTGGCCCGGCTCCTACGCGGAGTACATGGTCCTGCCCGGCCGTCATCTGCACGTCGTGCCGGAGAACATCAGCCATGACGAAGCCGCGCTCATCGAGCCCTGCGCCATCGCCATGACCGGCGTCAACAAAGCGAAGATCGTCCCGGGCGAGTCCGTGTGTCTCGTCACCGGCGTGGGCGCGATCGGCATCGCCGCCGCCGCCTTCTGCAAATGGCGCGGCGCGAAGAAGGTCATTATCTCCGGCCGTACGCAGTACAAGCTGGACATCGCCAAGGCGATGGGCGTGGACGTCTGCTGCAACCCCCGGGAGCAGGATCTGGTGGAGCTGGTCATGAAGGAGACCGACGGCCACGGCGCGGACTGCGTCATCGAGTGCTCCGGCAACATCTCCGTGCTGGACGACTGCATGGCGAGCCTGGCCCATCGCGGCAAGATCGTCATCGTGGGTCTCTACGGCAAGCCCTATGAAAAGTTCGATATCGACGGCTTCCTGTTCAAGGAGTGCTCGCTCGACGTCGTTGTCGACCACGCCATCCCCGACGTCATCCAGGCGCTCAAGGACGGTATCGACGTGACGCCGCTCATCACGCGCCACATCAAGTTCAGCGAATGCGGCGACTTCATGAAGCAGCTGCTCAAGGAGAAGACCAGCGACATCAAGGTCATGGTCGACTATGACGAATTCTGCTGATGGCCGGCGCGGAGGAACTATATGAAGGCAATGGTAGCGAAAGAGCCGGGCGTGGCGGAATACATCGAGGTCCCGACGCCGGTACCGGCGGACGACCAGGCTCTTTTGAAGATACACCGCAACGGCATCTGCGCCACGGACCTGGAGATCCTCTCCGGCGCGGCGGGATTCATGCATGACGGCAGCACCAGCTATCCCGTCCGCTTCGGCCACGAGTATTCGGCCGAGGTGGTGGCCGTCGGCAAGGACGTGACCGAGGTCAAGGTGGGCGACCACGTGATAGGCGAGGGGGGCGTTCCCTGCAAGCACTGCCCGGAATGCCTCGCCGGCAACTACAACGCCTGCCGCAACATCATGGGCGTCGGCACGCTGCGCACCTGGCCCGGCTCCTATGCCGAGTATATGGTCATGCCCGCCGACTGCCTGTACGTCCTGCCGGACAGCATCAGCCATGACGTCGCCTCGCTCCTGGAGCCGGCGGCCATCGGCATGAACGGCGTGAACAAGGCGGACATCGTGCCCGGGGAGACCATCGTGCTCGTCACCGGCGTGGGCGCCATCGGCCTTGCGGCGGCGGCGTTCGCCAAGCACCGCGGCGCGAAGAAGGTCATCGTCTCCGGCCGCACGCCCTACAAGCTGGAGCTGGCGAAGAAGATGGGCGCGGACATGGTCGTTAACCCCAAGGAAGAAGACCTGGTGGACGTGCTCATGAAGGAGACGGATGGCCACGGCGTGGACTGCATCATCGAGTGCTCCGGCAGCGTTGCCGTGCTGGACGACTGTGTCGAGGTCCTTGCCAAGCAGGGCAAGCTCATCCTCATCAGTCTGTACGGCAAGAAGTACACCAATTTCGACATCGACGCCTTCATTTTCAAGGAGGCCGACATGCGTACGGTGATGTTCCACGACACGCTGGACACCATCAAGGCGGTGGACGAGGGCGTAGACCTCTCGCCGCTGATCACCAGGCACATCCGGTTCGATGAGGCCGCGGAGTTCATGATGGACCTCATCAAGCAGGAGAGAAAAGAAAACGTGAAGGTTATGGTCGATTTCGACTGATCTTCCGCTGCATACTATCAGAAAAGGTCAGGCACGATCGTGCCTGGCCTTTTTCTTTTGACCGGTTTCGCCGCCGGGAGGGCCTATAATGGACTGGCCGGGAGGGGGAAGCGGGCGCATGAGGGTCATTTATCCGGATGAGGTGTTTTTCATCAATTTTGCCGCGGACTGGCTGCTGCTCACGGCGACGGCGCACCTTGCGGGTGTGAGCGTAAAGCGGCGCAGGGTCGCGCCGGCGGCGCTTTTCGGCGGGCTGTACGCCGTGGCGGTCCAGTTCACGGAGCTGGGCTTCGCCGCCACCACGCTTTTCAAACTGGCGGCGGCGGTGACGATGGCGCTCATCGTTTTCGGCGGCCAGCGCCATCTCCTGCGGCTCACGCTGCTCTTCCTCGCGGTGTCGGCGGCCTTCGCCGGCGCGGTGATGGCGGCGTCGCTGCTGGGGGCGCCGGGCGGGGGCATGACGGAGCCGGTGAGCTTCGGCGTCTTTTTCGTCTCCTTTGCGGTGTGCTGGGCGGTCTTTTCCCTGGTGTTCCGCCAGATGGCGAAGCACCGGACGACGGGCACGCTCTGCGCCATGACCGTGCGGGAGGGAGCGAAGACCGTCGCCTTTGCGGCGCTGGTCGATACGGGCAACGGCCTCACGGACCCCATGACGGGGGAGGGCGTTACCGTCTGCCGCGTCGGCGATATGGAAGGGCTCTTTCCGGAGCGCGTCCGGACGCTTCTGCGCCGGAGCGGGACGGCGGGCGCGGCGGAGACGTTCCGCGCCCTGCGCGGGGCGGGCATGACGCGGTTTTTCCTCGTACCCTACGCCACGCTGGGGCAGCGGGAGGGGCTCATGCTGGCGTTCCGCCCGGAGGAGATACGGAAAAACGGCAGACCGTGCGGCGGGCTCATCGGGCTCGTGCCGGACGCGATGATCGACGGCAAAGGCTACGCGGCCGTTACCGGCGGCGAAAAGGAGGCAGCATGATGATCCTGCAGACGATACGCGACTACATACGGCTTTTGGCCGCCCGGCTTTTCGGCCGGGAGGAGATATGGTACCTGGGGGGCAGCGACACGCTACCGCCGCCCCTGTCCCGGGAGGAGGAGGCGGCGGCCATCGAGCAGCTGGCCGCGGGGAGCCGCGAGGCCAAGGACCGCCTCATCGAGCATAATCTACGCCTGGTGGTCTACATCGCCCGCCGGTTCGAGAACACGGGCATCAATCTGGAGGACCTCATCTCCATCGGCACCATCGGGCTCATCAAGTCGGTCAACACCTTCGTGCCGGAGAAGAACATCAAGCTGGCCACCTACTCCAGCCGCTGTATCGAAAACGAGATCCTGATGTATCTGCGCAAGACAAGCGTCCAGCGGGCGGAGGTCTCGCTGGCGGAGCCGCTCAACACGGACTGGGACGGCAACGAGCTGCTGCTGTCGGACATCCTGGGGACGGAGAACGACACGGTCATCCGTCCGCTGGAGGACGACGTGGACCGGACGCTGCTGGCGGAGGCGCTGACGCGCCTTCCGGAGCGGGAGAAGACCATCATCGTCATGCGCTTCGGTCTCGGCGGCCGGCGGGAGCTGACGCAGAAGGAGGTGGCGGACGCCATGGGGATCTCCCAGTCGTACATCAGCCGTCTGGAAAAGCGTATCATCCTGCGCCTGAAGCGGGAAATCCTGCGCCAGATGTGACGCGCAGGCTTGTTATCAGCGGCGGCGGATGGTATAATGGCGGTATCCTGAAACGAAAAAGGTGATACCATGGCCACACGATTCAAGGGCGCGCCCGTGGCGGAAGCCCTCAACGACCGTATCCGCGCCGACGTGGCGGAGCTCCTCAAGCGCGGCGTCACGCCGAAGCTGGCGCTGGTGCGCGTGGGGGAGCAGGACGGCGACGTGTATTATGAGCGCAGCGCCATGCGCCGCTGCGAAGCGGTGGGCGTTGCCGTGCGCAACGTGATACTGCCGGAAACGGCGACGCAGGCGGAGCTCCTCGCCGCCATCGCGGCGCTGAACGCGGACAGGGACGTGCACGGTATCCTGGTGTTCCGGCCGCTGCCGAAGGCCATCGACGACGCGGCCGTCCGCGCGGCCATCGCGCCGGAAAAGGATGTGGACGGTATCACGGACATGTCCATGGCCGGCGTTTTTACCGGCGGCGCCGTGGGCTTCTGTCCCTGCACGGCGGAGGCCTGCATGGAGGTGCTGGACTATTACGGCGTGGACTGCGCCGGTAAGAAGGCCGTGGTGGTGGGGCGCAGCCTCGTCATCGGCAAGCCGGCGGCCATGCTCCTGCTGCAAAAGAACGCCACCGTCACCGTCTGCCATACGAAAACGCGCGATCTCGCCGCGGAGACGCGGTGTGCCGATATCCTGCTCGTGTCCGCGGGGCACGCGGGCACCGTCGGCGCGGAGCACGTGCGCCCCGGGCAGGTGGTCCTCGACGTGGGCGTCAACACCGACGCGGCGGGCGCCATGTGCGGCGACGTGGACTTTGCGGCGGTGGAGCCTGTCGTGGCGGCCATCACGCCCGTGCCCGGCGGCGTGGGCACCGTGACCACCTCGGTGCTGGTCAGGCACGTCGTGGAAGCGGCGAAAAGACGCGCCTGACGGGTACGCGGCCGTACCGTAAAAAAGTGATGAGCCGAAGCTCATCACTTTTTGTTTTCCTTATGATAGCGGCAGAGGTCGCTGATACAGCACCGGTCGCAGGCGGGGGAGCGGGCGGGGCAGACGGCCCGGCCATGCAGCACCATCCGGTGGCAGAAGTCGGAGGACTTGTCCGGCGGCAGGATGGCCCGCAGCTGCGTTTCGATCTTGGGCGGGTCCTTCGTGTCCACGTAGCCGATACGGTTCGTGAGGCGGATACAGTGGGTGTCCACCACCACGGCGCCGGGGGCGTGGTATACGTCGCCCAGGATCAGGTTGGCGCTCTTGCGGCCCACGCCGGGCAGCCGGAGCAGATCGTCCATGTTGTCCGGCACGCGGCCGCCGAAGGTCTCCGTGACCATTTTGGCCGCGGCCACGATGTCGCGCGCCTTGCCGCGGTAAAAGCCGCAGGACTTTATGTACCGCTCCACGTCCTCCACGTCCGCTTCGGCCATGGCTTCCGCCGTGGGGTACCGGGCGAAGAGGGCGGGGACCACCTCGTTCACGCGCTTGTCCGTGCATTGGGCCGCCAGCCGTACCTCCACCAGCAGCTCGTAAGCCTCGTTGTAATCCAGCGTGCACGCCGCCAGGGGGTACGCTTTTTCCAGGCGGGCGACTATCTCGTCCGAATCCTTCCGTGAGATCATCGTTTCATCCTCAATAATCGTTCTTTCTTTTGGCTTCCTCCAGCTTTTCCCGCCGGAGAGATTTGTTGGCGGCGTCCTTTTCCGCGGCTTCGGCGATACCGGCCCGGATGGAGGAGAAGAAGACTTTGGCGCCGCCGGCCTTTTTCGGCCCCGGCGCGGGCTCGCCGCCGCTTTCATCGCGGGCAGGCGGCGCCGTATCGGTGACCGGGACGCTGTCTGCCGCGTCCAGGGAGAGCAGCTCGTCGGCGGACACCTTGTAAAACCGGCACAGCCTGCCGAGCTGGGGCACGGTCAGATCCTTGCGGCCCAGCTCCACCAGGGCGTACAGGGGCAGCGGCATGCCGAGCACGGCCGCCACGCCGCTCTGGGTGAAGCCGCGCTCCTCCCGCAGGAGCCTGAGCTTTTCATGATACTCCATGGCGTCCCTCCCCGCTCAGCCCAGCTGGGAGCCCTTGTCCACCTGGACGGCGGTGTCGTAGTCCGTGATGAGCACGTTGATGAATTTGGCCCGCATGGAGGCGATGATGGCGGGCACCCGATCCGCGCCGCAGGCGATGCCGATGCTGTACGGCACGGTCTTCAGCTTGTGGATGTCGACGGCCAGGATGTTCCGGCAGAAATTCTCGTGGGAGACGCCCCGGGCGTCGAAGGGCTGCAGCAGGATGTCGCCCACGATGCCGTCGGCATGCATGTCGTGGATGAGCGTTTCCGTATAGTAGCCGGTGGTGAAGAGGGTGGAGGCCTCGGAAAGCGGGCCGATGCCCACCAGCGCGATCGTGAGCCTGTCCATCAGCTCGAAGATGGTGCTGATATACTTGTCGCTTTTGATCGTTTCCACCAGCACCGGATCGGAGACGACGGCCGGCACGTGCAGCAGCTGGTAGTTGCTGCCGAAGGCGTTGGCCAGCTCCGTCACGATCGCGTTGCTGTGCAGATTCGCGTTCGTCACGCCGCTGCCGCCGATGAGCGGGATGAACATGGTGGCGGGATACGCCTTGCTGTTGGTCTTGTACTTGGCGATCCGGGAGATATGCCGCCCCATGGAAACGCCCACCAGATCGCCGTTGTGCATGATACGCTCCAGATACTCCTCGGCCACCTTGCCGGTCATATCCATCATGGCGTCCGGCGAGACGGAGGACTCGGTGATGAGAACCTCCTTCATGCCGAAGCGGTCCTCCAGCTCCCGTTCCAGGGAGGAGTAGGAGTGCGCCGTGGGGTCGGAGAGCTCGATCTTGACGATCCCACATTCCTTGGCGTTCTGGATCAGGCGGCAGATGGTGGGGCGGGAAAGGCTCAGCTTTTCCGCGATATCCGACTGGGTCAGGTTCTCGTTGTAATACAGATCACATACCTTATACATAAGCTTGTGGTCGTCGTAAAGCCGTTTCATCGCTGACCTCCGCAACGTGGCCGCTCCGACGGGGGAGCGGGCCGTGATCGACACCATCATAGCAATATTCAACATTGTTGTCAAATGTAAGAATCGATCGCATGTTAAAAAAATTTAATATAAGATACTGATAAGTTGCAGTAAGAATTTGTTTCTGGTATTTTGTAAACATGATTTTCAAATTTTAAGGTGCTTTCCTGTATTATTTTTACAAAAATTCAATGTAAAACAATTGACAAAAATGCTCTGTTCATATAAAATATACACAAAGCATCAAAAAATTTCTATCCGTTTTTGGTTATTATGAAGACAAAAACGGTATATTTTGTTCCGGGAGGGGCGTTTTGCCGTGCCCGGCGGGGAGGAGAGCAGCGCGATGAAAGGGATGGAGGTAGCGGTCCTTGTGGCCATTCTTCTCATGGCGGCGCAGAGCTATCTGACCTATAAGCAGGCCATGAACTACCGCGCCAGTATTAAGGCGATGATGAAGGGCGGCAACTACGTGGCGGCGGGCATGCGGCGGAATTTTCTGACCCACGGCCGCGTCATGCTCATCGCCTGCAACGACGATCAGATCATCACCAACGCCATGGAGATGAAGGGCATCACGGTGTTCGAGCGCTTCAAGCCCTTTGACAAATACAACGGCATGACCATCTACGAGCTCTGGGAGCAGGAGACGGAGAAGCTGAACGCGAAGAAGCCGCGCAAGACGCTGGGCGGCAAGGTCCGGCCGCTCAAGGACACGCCGGAGATGCAGGCCCTCCGCGGGCTCATCAACCGCTTCCGCGAGCGCGCGCCCGACGAGATGAGCTATCTGGAGGAGGAGAAGATCCGTCTCGCGAAGATGGACGCGCGGCCGTTCCTCGTCCGGACGTTCTTCCCGAAGAAGAACGGGCAGCGGCTCAAGGGCGGCTGGTAACGGTTATGCAGGGCGCGAGCCTTTCATAATAAAAAATTTTTACGAAAGGGGCAAAAAACTGTATGGATTTCCTGGCAAAAGTCGCCGAAGGCTTTATCGGCCTGTTTAACGCCGGCGGCGCAAACTTCATGGGTCTTGTCACAGGTATAATCCCGACTCTGGTCGTCCTGATGACCTTCGTCAACTTCCTTACGCGGATCATCGGCGAAGAAAGAGTCAACAACTTTATGAAGATCCTCTCCAAGAGCTTCATAACCCGTTATACCCTGATGCCCATGCTCGCGATGTTCTTCCTCACGAACCCCATGGCGTACACCTTCGGCAGATTCGTTCCGGAGAACAACAAGCCTGCGTTCTATGACGCGGCGGTCTCCTTCTGCCACCCGATCACCGGCCTCTTCCCGCACGCGAACGGCGGCGAGCTGTTCGTCTACTACGGCATTGCTGACGGCATCACCACGCTCGGCTACGGTCTCGGCGCGCTCGCGATCAGATACTTCATCGTCGGTATCATCGTGATCTTCATCCGCGGCCTGGCCTGCGACTTCGCTTTCAGCAGGATCCACAATAAGTGAGAAAGGAGAGAACATAATGGGAAAATCTGTTATCATTAAGCGCGGCCCCAAGGGTTGGGGCGGACCGCTCGTTGTTACTGCGGATGAGAAAAGACATTATGTCTCTTCCATCACCAACGGGGGCATCGATCCCGTTGCTCAGAAACTTGCGGATATGCTGGAGTGCGACGTTGTCGACGGCTTCAACACCGGCGTTCCCAACGATGAGATCGCTGTCGCCGTCGTCAACTGCGGCGGCACTGCCCGCTGCGGCACCTATCCCAAGCTCGGTATCCCCACCGTCAACCTGACGCCCGTCGGCCAGAGCGGCCCTCTCGCCAAGTACATAGTCCCCGAGATCTATGTTTCCGGCTGCTCCGTGGACGACATCGAGTACGCTGACGGCACGGCGGCTCCCATCGCCGCTCCCGCCCCCAAGGCCGAGGAGCCGAAGAAGGAAGCTGCTCCCGCCGATAACGGCAAGAAGGAGAACTTCCTGGTCCGTTTCGGCAGAACGATCGGCCGTCTGTCCGGCGACTTCTACGGCGCCGGCAAGGACACCATCGAAATGGTCATCAAGAACGTGCTTCCGTTCATGGCGTTCATCTCCGTCATCGTCGGTATCGTCAACGGCACCGGCGTCGGCGACTGGCTCGCCCGGACCGTTTCCCCGATCGTCGGCACCCTGCCCGGCATGGTCATCCTGGCGCTCTTCTGCGGCCTGCCCTTCATCAGCCCGCTGATCGGCCCCGGCGCGGTCATTGCCCAGATCATCGGCGTTCTCGTCGGTCAGCAGATCGGCGCCGGCGGCATCAAGGCGCAGTACGCGCTGCCCGCCCTGTTCGCCATCGACGCTCAGGTCGGCTGCGACTTCATCCCCGTGGGCCTGTCCCTCGGCGAAGCCGAGCCCGACACGGTCACCGACGGTGTTCCCGCGGTGCTGTTCGAGCGTACCGTCACCGGTCCTATCTCCGTTCTGATCGCTTACGTCTTCTCGATCGGCCTGTACACCTGATCTGAACGATGGACTTTTTGACAACAATCACCGGCTTCGGCGACCTGTACGAAGAATTCCTTGAGGAAAAAATGGTCATCGTGTTCAACGATGGCGCGCCCCCGGAGCTGGCGGAACTGGCCATGACTCACACCCGTGCTGACATGCAGCAGCCGATCAAGGTCGGAGACGAGGTCGTCTTCGGCGCGAAGACGTTCACGGTCACTGCGGTAGGCGAAGAAGCCAACAGCACGCTCAGAGATCTCGGCCATTGCAGCTTTATGTTCAACGGCTTGCCCGAGGCCGAATTGCCCGGCCAGGTGGAGCTCGCCGGCGACGGCGTTCCCGAGGTCGCGGTAGGCGACAAGTTTGAGATCCATTTCAAGTGATTTTTTAGTAGGAGTATTCAAATGCTTAGAGTAAATTATGATCTTTTAGCACTGGAAGAAGCGGGCAAGCCCATCATCGCCAGCGTCGTCGGCGCCGGCCAGATGGGACGCGGTATGACGGGACTGATGGTCCGTATGAAGGGCATCAAGCCGGCTGTCGTATCCGACATCATCATCGACAATGTGTGCGACGCCTTTGAAAAGGCCGGTATCCCCAAGGGCGAGTACGTCGTTACGAACTCCGTTTCCGAAGCGAACGACGCCCTGGCCAAGGGCAAGTATGTCGCGACGGAGGATTCCGCCCTGGCTACCGCGTGCGACGCCGTGCAGGCCGTCATCGACTCCACCGGCGTTATCGAGGTGGGCGCGCACATCGCCACGGATGCCATCAAGAACCACAAGCACATCGTCATGCTGAACGCCGAGGCGGACGTTCTCATCGGGCCCATCCTGAAGAAGATGGCCGATGACGAGGGCATCATCTACACCGGCAGCGCCGGCGATGAGCCCGGCGCCGTCAAGGAGCTGTATGACTTTGCCGAGGCCGTCGGTTTCGACATCAAGGTCTTCGGCAAGGGCAAGAACAACGCGGTCGACCGTACCTGCAATCCCGACACCTGCCGGGAGAAGGCGCTGGCCCGCGGCATGAACCCCAAGATGCAGTGCGCGTTCACCGACGGCACCAAGACCATGGTGGAGCTCACCATGATGTCCAACGCCACCGGTTACGTCGCCGACTGCCGCGGCGGTCACGGCCCCGAGTCCGACGTCAAGGGACTGCCCGCGCTCCTGTCGCTCAAGTCTGAAGGCGGTATCCTTGACAGCTATCACACGGTGGAGTGGGTCAACGGCATCGCTCCGGGCGTGTTCGTTGTCTTCTCCAGCGATCAGCCCTATGTCAACCACGAACTGCAGTATCTGAGCATGGGCCCCGGCCCCAACTATGTGCTCTATCGTCCGTATCACCTCTGCTCCCTGGAGACCCCGCTCTCCGCGGTCAAGGCGGTCCTGGAAAACAAGTCCACCATCGTGCCGATGGGCGGCCCTGTGTCCGAGACCATCACCGTGGCGAAGACGGATCTCAAGGCCGGCCAGCTGCTCGACGGTATCGGCGGCTTCACCGTTTACGGCACCATCGAAAAGCACGCGGTCGCGAAGGAGCTGAACTGCGTTCCCATCGGCCTTATCACGAAGAACACCAAGCTTCTGAAGGACGTGAAATGCGGCGAGCTCATCACTTACGACATGGTGCAGCTCGAGGACGATCTCCTCATGAACAAGCTCAGAAAACAGCAGGACGCGATGTTCGACTGATCTTCACGCAAGATCGCACCCTCCGCAAGGGGGGTGCGATTTTTTGTTGCCTGCCGGCCCGAAAGGGGCTATAATGGAAGCGAAATCAAGGAGTATCGGGAGGCGCGTCATGTACCGTCCATTGGCAGATGAGATACGGCCGCAAACGCTGGATGAAGTCGTCGGGCAGAAGCATATCCTGGGGACCGACGGCCTGCTTCGTCGCGTCATCGAGAGCGGGAATGTGCCCAACATGATCTTTTACGGCCCCTCGGGCTGCGGCAAGACCACCGTGGCGAACATCATCGCCCTCCGCACGAACCGCGTCCTGCGGAAGCTGAACGCCACCACGGCGTCGCTTTCGGATATCAAGGACGTCATCGCGGAGCTGGACACCATGATGGCGCCGGAGGGCGTGCTGCTCTATCTGGACGAGATCCAGTACTTCAACAAAAAACAGCAGCAAAGCCTGCTGGAGTTCATCGAGAACGGCAAGATCACGCTCATCGCCTCCACCACGGAGAACCCCTATTTCTCCGTTTACAACGCCGTGCTCTCCCGCTGTACCATCTTCGAGTTCAAGGAGCTGACGGCGGAGGACGTGGCGGAGGCGCTGGAGCGGGCGGTCTCCATCCTGGAGGAGCGGAATGACGTCAAAATGTCCTTTGAGGAGGGCGTGCTCATGGCCATCGCCCGGGCCGCCGGCGGCGACGTCCGCAAGGGGCTGAACGCCATCGAGCTGCTGTTCTCCGTCTCCCGGCGGGAGGACGGCGTCCTCACCGTCACGGCGGCGGACGCCGCCACCGTCTCCCAGCGCAGCGCCATGCGCTATGACAGGGACGGGGACGACCATTACGATATGCTCTCCGCGCTGATGAAGTCCATCCGCGGTTCCGACCCGGACGCGGCGCTCCATTATCTGGCGCGGTTCCTGGAGGCGGGGGACCTCCTGTCGCCTTGCCGCCGGATCCTCTGCTCCGCGTGCGAGGATATCGCGCTGGCGTATCCGCAGGCGATCCCCATCGTCAAGGCGTGCGTCGATTCCGCGCTGCAGCTGGGGCTGCCGGAGGCGAGGCTGCCGCTGGCGGATGCGGTCATCCTGCTGGCCACGGCGCCGAAGTCGAACAGCGGCTGCATGGCCATCGACAAGGCGATGGCGGACGTGAAGCGCGGCAAGACGGGGCCGGTGCCCCGCCATCTGCAGAACGTCCATGCCGACGGCACGGGGTTCGAGCGGGAGCAGGGCTATCTATACGCGCAGAGCTTCAAGCACCACTGGGTGCAGCAGCAGTATCTGCCGGACGAGCTGGCGGGCACGCGCTATTACGAGTACGGCGATAACAAGACGGAGCAGGCCGCCAAGGCCTACTGGGACAAGATCAAGGGGGAGTGAGCCATGGATGTGCGCGTAGGCGATACGGTCACCATGAAAAAAACGCACCCCTGCGGCAGCGCCAAATGGAAGGTGCTCCGTATCGGGGCCGATTTCCGGATGGAATGCCTCGGCTGCGGCCACCAGATCATGGCGCCCCGGAGCAAGATCGAAAAGAATATCCGGCATATCGAGCGGCCGGAGGCATAAAGCGAGCGGAAGCGCCGGAACGGGAGGACCGTTCCGGCGCTTTGTTACGGCAGTTCGACGGCCGCAGGGTCGATATCCAGCGCCGCAAGACCCGCGTGGTCTATAAAAGCGCGGCGTATCCCGATCGCGGCGGCCGTTCTCAGCTTCAGGGCGAGGCTCCGCTCGTCGTCATAGAGCAGCAGGCGGCGCCCCTTGTCCAGCAGGACGCTGTTGACCGCCAGCTCCGGCGAGAGGGCGGCGCGGCCCGTCTGCCGCAGGGTCTGCAGCTCCTCCGCGTCCACGCGCCGGCCGCGCCCGTCGGGGCAGGGGAGGCGGAACATGGCGCGGAGCGGGACGACGTCCAGCGCCAGCCGTTCCGGCCCGAAGCGGGCGGCGGCCTCCCGCAGGCGCGAGGCGAGCGACCCGGCGCAGAGCGCCGTGCCGATGAGGGCGAGGGCGCCCTCCGTCGCCGCGGCGAGGGGCTCCGGCAGACAGAGCGTGAGGCCGTTTTCCCGGGCGGCGGCCTGCATGCTGCGGGCAAGCGGGAGGGAGCGGGGGCTGTCGGGCAGATCCAGCAGCACGCCGCGGCAGCCGCGTACGATGGCCTCCCGCACCGTTTCCGCCGCGGTCACCCGGGGCCGGCCCGCGCCGTCGTACCCGCGTCCGTCCACGCAGAGAAAGGCGAACGGCCGCGCCGGCAGGGCGCGGCGGGTCAGGTGCCCCTGCCGCAGGCCGTAGGCCGCCAGCGCGACGGCGAGCCCCGCAGGTACGCTCTCCGCCGTCTCCGCCGGGCAGATAAAATACGATTCGAAGCGGTCCATGGCTGTACATTCCTTTGAAAACGTGCTAAAATACGGGCAGGTTTTACCCGATAACTGCCATAAATGTATGCGAATGAGTGGAAAATGATGAGTTTTTTACCGATACCGGACGTTCGATTTCGCGCGCTTTGGGACATTTCTCCCGTATTTTTGCGCGAAAAAGGCATAAAACTGCTCCTTTTGGATCTCGATAACACCATGGCCCCCTACACGACCCCCGTCCCCTCCGAAGCGCTTTTGCGCTGGCGAGAGGCCATGCGGGAAGCGGGGATACGGCTCTACATCGTGTCCAACAACAAAGGGGACAGGCCGATGATCTTCGCCGGGGCGCTGGACATCCCCTTTATCAAGCTGGCACGGAAGCCCTCCCGCAAGGGGCTCATCCGGGCCATGGAGGCGGAGGGGATGGACAAGGCCGCCACGGCGCTGGTCGGCGACCAGATCTACACGGACGTTTTCGCGGCGAAGCGGCTCGGGATCCGGGCGCTCCTCGTAGAGCCCATCCGGCTCACCAATCCGCTCCACGCGCTGCGTTATATCGCGGAGATCCCGTTCAGGATATGGGGAAGGAAGGCATGAGATGAACAACATCACCAAGATCGAAAAAGCCGTCGGCAGGAGTTATTACGACGCGGTGCTGCTGACGAGCAGGGAGAACCTTTACTACGCCACCGGCTACGACAACGCCGAGGCCTATCTGATCCTCACGGCGGAGGAGGCGGCCTATTTCGTGGACGCCCGCTGCAGCGAGGAGGCCGCGGCGAAGATACCGGATACGCAGGTCGTCCTTATCGAGACGGCGGCCGCGGCCTACGACAAGATGAACGCGTTTCTCAAGGCGCGCGGCGTCAAGGTGCTCGGCGTGGAGGAGGGCAAGCTCTCCTGCAGCAGCTATCGCCGGCTGGAGGAAAAGCTGACGCCGGAGCTCGCGGACGCGCAGAGCTTTATGAACGACATGCGCGCGCTGAAGACTCGGGAGGAGCTGGACGTCCTCATCAGGGCGCAGCGTATCGCGGAGCAGGCCTTCCGCGAGACCGTAGCGCAGATCCGGCCCGCGATGACGGAGCAGGAGCTGGCGGCGGAGCTTTTCTGCAATATGATCAAAAACGGCGCGGAGGACCGCTCCTTCGATACCATCGTGGTGTCCGGCAGCCATACCAGCATGCCCCACGGCAAGCCGGAGGCGCGGCAGCTCCAGCGGGGGTTCCTGACCATCGACTTCGGCTGCAAAGTCGGCGGCTACTGCTCCGACACGACGCGGACGCTCGCCATCGGGGAGCCGACGGCGGAGATGGAGAAGGTGTACGACACGGTGCTGCAGGCCCAGCTGGCGGCCATCGCCGGCGCGAAGGGCGGCATGACCGGCAGGGCCATCGACGCCATCGCCCGGGACGTCATCCGCGACGCCGGCTACGGCGACTATTTCAGCCATTCGCTCTCCCACGGCGTCGGGCTTGAGATCCACGAGGCGCCTTACTGCTCGCCCCGCTCGACGGACGTGATCGCGCCGGGCGCGGTCATCTCCATGGAGCCGGGCATCTACCTCCCCGGGCGGTTCGGCGTGCGTATCGAGGACGTGGTCTACGTCACGGAGGAGGGATGCGAGGATATCACCGCGCTGGAGAAAGGATTATCCGTCGTCCTTGCATAATTTTGCTTGCCAAAACAGTATAGTTGCGGTATTATAACCTGTAGGATGAAAATAACCTTTGGAGGAATACACCTATGATATCTGCTGGCGATTTCAGAAACGGCGTGACCTTTGAGATGGACGGCCAGGTCATGCAGGTCGTTGAGTTCCAGCACGTGAAGCCGGGCAAGGGCGCGGCTTTCGTGCGTACCAAGATGAAGAACGTCATCACCGGCGCGGTCGTGGAGACTTCGTTCAACCCCACCGCCAAGTTCGAGAACGCGTACGTCGACCGCAAGAGCATGGAATACAGCTACAAGGACGGCAATCTGTATTATTTCATGGATCCCGAGACCTATGAGCTGGAGCCCATCGACGAGTCCAACATGGGCGACGCGTTCAAGTTCGTGAAGGAAAACATGGTCTGCACCGTCAGCTCCTACAAGGGCAAGGTGTTCGCGGTGGATCCCCCCAACTTCGTGGAGCTGGAGATCACCGAGACCGATCCGGGCTTTGCCGGCAACACGGCCACCAACGCCACCAAGCCGGCCACGCTGGAGACCGGGGCCGAGATCAAGGTGCCACTGTTCATCAATCCCGGCGACAAGATCAGGATCGACACCCGCACGGGTGAGTATCTGGAAAGAGCCAAAGGCTGATTCGATAGGAGGTATTTTACGATGACACCTGCTGAAAAAGTTGCGTATCTCAAGGGGCTTGCCGAAGGACTGGGCCTGGACAAGGACGAAAAGTACGGCAAAGTGTTCACCACGCTGGTCGACGTGCTCGAGGACCTGGCCTACGGTCTGGAGGATGAGCAGGAAAACGCGCTGGATATCGGCGACGAGCTCGACGCGCTGTCCGACGATCTGGCAGACGTGGAAGATTACCTCTGGGGCGACGATGACGACGACGAGTGCGACGACTGCTGCTGCGACGAAGAGTACAGCGTCGTTTGCCCCTCCTGCGGCGAGGAGATCGTGCTGGATCCCTGCGATCTGGAGTCCACCGTGATCGATTGCCCGAACTGCGGCGAAACGCTTGAGCTCGAATTCGACGAGGACGACGAAGAGGACGAAGAGCCCGAGGAGCCCGAGGAATAATCATTCGTTGAAGGAAAAGGCTGTCCTTTCGGGGACAGCCTTTTTTTGGAGCGGCCATGACCGATATTTCCGTACAAAAAGTCAAGATCGCTTTCGAGCTGGGGACGGACGTGCTGCAGGACGTCAGCTTTGACGTGGCCCAGGGGGAGCACATCGGCATCCTCGGCCGGAACGGCGCGGGGAAGACGACGCTTTTCCGGATCCTGACCGGCGAGCTGGAGCCCGACGAGGGCACGGTGGCCGTGGCGGGCGGGAAGCGCGTGGGCGTGCTGTCCCAGATACCCGTTTATCCCGAGGGCTTCACCGGAGAGGACGTGCTGAAGCTGGCGCAGGAGCGCGTGCGCGCGCTGGGCCGCGAGATGGCGGCGCTGGAGGAAAAGATGGCCGCGGGCGCCGCGGACGAGGCGACGCTCCGCCGCTACGACGAGGTGTCGTCCCGCTTTCTCTCGCTGGGCGGGTATGAGCTGGAGCGCTTCCGCAGCACCGTGGCGGGCGGCCTCGGTATCCCGCAGGAGCAGAGAGAGGGGCTCTTTGCCGCGCTGTCCGGCGGGGAGAAGACGCGGATGAATCTGGCGCGGCTCATCCTGGAGGATACGGACATCCTTCTGCTGGACGAGCCGACGAACCATCTGGACATGCCGTCCGTAGCGTGGCTGGAGCGCTATATCGCTGCGTTCAAGGGCACGGCGCTCATCATTTCCCATGACCGGTATTTCCTGGACCGTACGGTGTCCCGTATCGTGGAGATCCAGAACGGGCGCGCGGCGTTTTACAGCGGCAACTACACCTTTTACCTGGAGGAGAAGCAGCGGCGCTATCAGGAGCAGCTGCGCCAGTACGAAAAGGAGCAGGCCAAGATCGCCCAGCTGCAAAAGGCGGCGGACGAGCTGCATTTGTGGGCGTTCATGGGAAACGACAAGCTTCACAAGCGGGCGTTTTCCATCGAAAAGCGTATCGAAAAAATGAGGACCACGGAGAAGCCGGAAACGGAGAAGAAGCTCCGCGCCCGGATCAAGGAACGCGATTTCCGCGGCGACGAGGTGCTCGTGGCCGACGGGCTCTGCAAAAGCTACGGCGCGAGGACGCTTTTTTCCGACGTGAGCTTTCTCGTGGAGCCGGGGGAGTCGGTGGCGCTCATCGGCGCCAACGGCACGGGCAAGACGACGCTGCTGCGTATCCTGATGAACGAGGAGACGGCGGACGAGGGCTTCCTGCGGATCGGGCCGTCGGTCAAAACGGCGTATCTGCCGCAGACGGTCACGTTCGCGGAGCCGTCGTACACGGTGCTGGATACGGCCATGGCCGATATGCGCTGCACCATGCAGGAGGCGCGGGACCGGCTCGCCGCCTTCGGTTTTGCCGGCGACGACGTCTACACGAAGGTGGAGCGTCTTTCCGGCGGGGAGAAAAGCAGGCTGAAGCTCTGTATCCTGCTGGCGCGGGAGATCGACCTGCTCATCCTGGACGAGCCGACGAACCATCTGGACACGGCGTCGCGCGAGTGGGTGGAGGAGATACTGGCCGATTACGGCGGGACGCTGCTGTTCGTGTCCCACGACCGGTATTTCATCGACCGGTTCGCGACGCGCATATGGGCGCTGGGAGACGGACGGCTGCGCGATCACCGCGGCGGGTTTGGCAGTTATACGGAGGCGCTGGAGCGGGAGAAAAACGCCGCCCCGCCGCCGAAGCCGGAGGCAAAGCCGGCAAAGGAACGGAAAAACCGCTCCCCGGGCTCGCAGGAAAAGCGGCTCGCACGGCTGGAGCGGGAGATCGCCGCGCTGGAGGCGGCGCTGGCGGAGAACGAGGCCGAACAGCAGGCCAATGCCTCCGATTACGAAAAACTGATGGAACTCGACGCGGAGAAAACGCGTCTTAACGAAGAGCTGGACGCCAAATATGCCGCATGGGAGGAGCTTGCCGAGTCATGAAACGCATTGCGACGCCCCTTATCGCCGCCGCGGTCTGCTTTGCGGCGGGACTGTTCTTCAAATTTGCGCTGAGAGGCTATTCTTTCGCCGCCTACGCCTTTTTTGCCGTGGGCGCGTTCATCGCCACGCTGGCGGCGCTGAAGGCGGCAGAGGCGAAGCACGCCGCTTTTGCGCGCACCGCCCGCCGCGTTTTGCTCTGCGGGCTGGCCGTGTTCCTCGTCGCGCTGGCCGTGACGGAGGGCTTTATCATCAGCGCCGCGGTCCGGGCCGAGGACGACGGGCCGGCGGACTGCGTCATCGTGCTGGGCGCGGGCGTGGACGGGACGAGGCCGTCGCTCTCGCTCCTGTGGCGGCTCCGGGAGGCGAAAGACTGGCTCGACCGGTATCCGGAGGCGAGCTGTATCGTCACCGGCAGCCAGGGCCCGGACGAGCTCATCAGCGAGGCGCAGTGCATGTTCACCTGGCTCACGGACGCCGGTATCGCGCCGGAGCGCGTCATCATGGAGGACATGGCGGACGACACGGAGCAGAACCTGCGCTATTCCTTCGCCATCGCGGAGGAGCGGGGGTTCGAGACGCTCGCCGTGCTGACGGCGGATTACCACGTCTGCCGGGCGGCGCTGCTGGCGAAGGCGAACGGGCGGCAGGCCGTCATGGTCGCCGCGCCGACGGCGTACCCCGTGCTGCGGGCGAACTACTATCTGCGGGAGGCCTTCGGGCTCTGGTACTACAAGCTGACAGGCCGGATATGAAAATGCAAAAAAGACCGCGTATCGCACGATACGCGGTCTTTTCTTTTTTGTCAGAAAGCGAAGTTGCCGTCGATGAAAACGGGGATCTCCCGCCCGTCCCGGGTCGTGCCGGTGATGGCGAGGTCGGGCGTGCCGACCATGAAGTCCTCGTGGGTGATGGAGGCGTTGAGACCGAGCTTTTTGCGTTCGTCCTCCGGGAGGTCCTCCGCGCCCCTGATACAGGGGTACGAGTCGCCGAAGGCGAGATGGCAGGAGGCGTTCTCGTCGAACAGCGTGTTGTAAAAGAGGATGCCGGACTCGCTGATGGGGGAGGCGTAGGGGACGAGGGCGACCTCGCCCAGGTACGACGCGCCCTCATCGAGGGAGACGGCGGACTTCAGCAGCTTGCGGCCGCGTTTGGCGTTGATCTCCACGATCCTGCCCGCCTCGAACCGGAAGGAAAAGTCCTCCACGATGTCGCCGTTCAGCACGAGGGGCTTGGAGGCATAGACGACGCCGTTGACGCCGTCGCGCTTCGGCGCGGTGAAGATCTCCTCCGTGGGGATGTTGGGGCAGAAGCCCACGCCGTCAGCAGCCGTTTCCCGGCCGCCGGACCAGAAGTGGTTTTCCGGCAGCTCGACGGTCAGGTCGGTACCGAGGCTGTTGGTGTAATGCAGGGTGCGGAAGTCGTAGCCGTTCAGCTTTTCCACGCGGCGGGCAAGCGTCGCGCTGTGCTCCTCCCAGGCGCGGGCGGGGTCGCCGTGGGCGAAGACGCGGGAGGCGTCCAGGATGGCGTCCCACAGGGCGGCGACGGCGTCGGGCCCCTTCAGCGCGGGGAAGACCTTTTCCGCCCACTTCGCCGTGGGGACGGAGAGGATGGACCAGCGGGCCTTGTTGGTGGTCATCCGCTCCCGGTAGGGGGCGAGCGCCTTGCCCGCGGCGATATCGAAGCTGCGGATACGATTCACGTCCACGCCGTTCAGCATCTCCGGGTCCGCGGCGTAGATGTTGAGCACGGCGGCGCCCTCCTCCGTGAGGGTGTTCATCATGTCCGCCGTCCAGCGGGGATAGTCGCTGAACACGGCCTCGTCCGCGCGCAGATAGCGCTGGCGGGTGATAGGATCGTCGTTCCAGCGCAGGATGACGTCGGCCGCGCCGGCGTCGAAGGCCTTTTCCGCGCAGAGACGGGCAAAGGCGGCGCACTCCACGGGGCAGGCGATGATGAGCTTCTGGCCCTTCTGCAGGGCGACGCCGGTCTTTACGCCGAGCTCCGCCAGGGAGGCGATACGCTCCCGCAGCGTCTTTTCCCGGCCGTCGTCCTGCGTCTCGCGGGCGATGGCGTCGAAAAGCTTTTTTTCCGCGTCGTCCGCGGGGACGAGCTTATCGAACATATCGGGGCGGCAGAGCCGCGTGCGGCGTAAAGACTGCTCCCGGCGCCAGGCGTCGATCTCCGCCTGATTGCCCCCAAGCAGCACCGCGGGGACGCGGCGGCCCTCCCATGTCTCCGGACGGGAGTACTGGGGGTATTCCAGCGTGCCGTCCCAATGGCTCTCCTCCGTGTAGCATTTTTCCTCCGGCAGGACGCCGGGGACGAGGCGGCAGACGGCGTCCGCCACGGCCATGGCGGGGATCTCCCCGCCGGTGAGGACGAAATCGCCCAGGGAGAGCTGCTCGTCCACGCAGGCTTCGATGAACCGCTCGTCCACGCCCTCGTAGTGGCCGCAGACGAGGATGAGCCGGTCGTAGTCATGCTGCAGGCGTTTGGCGGTCGCCTGGTCGAAGACCTTGCCGCAGGGGGAGAGGTAGATCGTGCGGACGCGTTCGCCCGCGGGGACGGAGGCCAGGATGTGCCGGCGGCAGTCGGCCAGAGGCTGGGCCTGCATGACGGCGCCGCGGCCGCCGCCGTAAGGGTAATCGTCCACCTGGTTCTGTTTGTTCGTGGTGTAGTCGCGTATCTGGTGGCAGTTGACGCGGACGTAGCCGCGGTCCTGCGCGCGGCCGATGATACTGTCGGACAAAACGTCTCCCACCGTGTCGGGGAAGAGCGTCATGATATCGATGGTAAACATGTCACATTCCTTCTATCAGGCGGATGGTCACGGTCTTGTCGTCGTGGGCGGGGATGAACTCCGGCCGCACGGGCACCAGGATCTCCCGCGCGCCCCGTATCTCCGCCACGGAGCCGGCGGGCAGGTCGAGGATAGCCGTCACGCGGCCGAGCGTTTCGCCCGTTTGCGCGTCGACGGCGGTGAGGCCGATGAGATCCTGCACGAAATAGCGCCCCTCCGGCAGCGCCGCGTCCGCCCGCGCGATGAAGACGCGCTTTGTTTTCAGCGCTTCCGCCGCCTCCATGGTGTCCACGCCCTCCAGCTGGGCGATCACGGCGTTTTTGTGCACGCGGGCGCGCAGCACGGCGTAGCCGCGTCCGTCGATATAGAGCGTTTGGAAGCCGGCGAGAAAGGCGGGGGAGTCGGCCCAGGGCTCGATCTTCACCTCGCCCCGGACGCCGTGGGTGTTGACGATCCGGCCTGATTCGATCAGTTGTTTTTCCTTATCCATCATGTCGTTATACGGTAACAGGGGGCTTAGGCGCCCCCTGTTTTCAATCGACGATATCCACGGAGATCTTTTTGCCCTTGCGCTGCGCGACCGAGCGCATGAGGATACGGATCTCTCTTGCGATCTTGCCGTGCCTGCCGATGACTTTTCCCATGTCGGAAGGCGCGACGTGCAGCTCGTACACGGTCTCCCCGTCGCCGGGACGCTCCGTCACGGTGACCTGGTCGGGAAACTCGACGAGATTCTGCGCAATATAAAGCAACAGTTCTTTCATGAGAAAAACTCCTATTGTTTCACTTGCTCAGTTGGCGTTTTTCTTCAGGAGCGCTCTCACGGTGTCGGTGGGCTGAGCGCCGTTCTTGATCCAGTAATCGGCGCGCTCCGCGTTGAAGTTGACGAGGGCGGGATCGGCCAGGGGGTCGTAGGTGCCCAGCTCCTCGATGAAGCGGCCGTCACGCGGGAAGCGGGAGTCGGCGACGACGATACGGTAGTAGGGATTCTTCTTGGCGCCCATGCGGCGCAGTCTGATCTTGACCATTTGTGTTTCCTCCAGATATATAAAAAAAATTTTTTTATCAATTAACGGCGTCAGCCGGTAACTGCGTCAAAAGCCGAACATCCCGCGGCGGCCCGGCTTCATGCCGGGGAGGGAGGGCATTTTGCCCTTCGACAGGCGGCGGGTGAGCTGCTGCATCATCTCATACTGCTTGATGAGGCGGTTCACGTCCACGATCTGCGTGCCGGAGCCGGCGGCGATGCGCCGCTTGCGGCTGGCGTTCAGCACGGAGGGGTTTTCCCGCTCGTAGGGCGTCATGGAAAGGATGATGGCCTCCGTCCGGGAAAGCGCCTTTTCGTCGATCTTGGCGCCGGCCAGCTCCTTGCCGCCCATGCCGGGCAGCATTTCCGCGATGCTCTGCATGCCGCCCATGTTCTTCAGCTGCAGGAGCTGATCGTAGTAATCGGACAGGGTGAATTTATTCTTTTTCAGCTTTTCGGCCAGCTCCCGGGCCTTTTTCTCGTCAAAGCTCTCCTGTGCCTTTTCGATGAGCGTCATCACGTCGCCCATGCCGAGGATACGGGAAGCCATGCGGTCCGGGTGGAAAAGCTCGATGGCGTCCAGCTTTTCGCCGACGCCGCAGAATTTGATGGGCTTGCCGGTCACGGCGTTGACGGAGAGCGCCGCGCCGCCGCGGGCATCGCCGTCCAGCTTCGTCAGGAAGACGCCCGTGATGCCCAGCGCCTCGTCAAAGGCGGCGGCCGCGTTGACGGCGTCCTGGCCGGTCATGGCGTCCACGACGAGCAGGATCTCGCTCGGTTCGACGGCGGCCTTGATGGCCTTCAGCTCGTCCATCAGCGCCTCGTCGATATGCAGGCGGCCGGCCGTATCCAGCAGGATGAGGTCGTTGCCGTGCTGCCTGCCGTGCTGTACGGCGGCCCTGGCGATCTCGACCGGGTCGGCCGTGCCCATTTCGAACACGGGGATGCCCAGCTGTCCGCCGACGGTCTGCAGCTGCTTGATGGCGGCGGGGCGGTAGATGTCGCAGGCGACCAGCAAAGGCCGCTTGCCGTTCTGCTTTTTGAGCAGGGCGGCCAGCTTCGCGCCGTTGGTGGTCTTGCCCGCGCCCTGCAGGCCCACCAGCATGACCACGGTGGGGCCTTTGGAGGAGAAGTTCAGCTTCTGGTTGGAGCCGCCCAGGAGGGCGACGAGCTCCTCGTTGACGATCTTGATGACCATCTGCGCGGGGGTCAGGCTCTCCAGCACGTCCGTGCCGACGGCCCGCTCGCTGACGGTTTTGATGAAATCCTTGACGACCTTGTAGCTGACGTCCGCCTCCAGCAGGGCCATGCGCACCTCGCGCATGGCGTCCTTGATGTCGGCTTCCGTGAGACGGCCCTTGCCGCGCAGCTTCCTGAACGCCTGATTCAGTTTTTCGGAAAGCGATTCAAAAGCCATGTGCGTTCCTCAATGTCAAAGGGAGAGTGCCCGCAGACCGGCGGCCAGCTCTTCCGCGGCGGCCTTTTCCTCCGCCGAGGAGGCCGCGGCCGCAAGGCCGTCCGCCTGCGCCGCCAGGGCGGCGACGCGCTTTTGCAGGTCGCAGTAACGCGCCACGACGCCGGTCTTCGCCTCATAGGCGCGGAGCGTCTGCTCCGTCCGGACGAGCATGTCGCGCACGCCCTGCCGGGAAACGCCGGAGATCGCCGCGATCTCGGAGAGGGATAGATCGTCGTTGTGGTAGAGGTCGAAGCATTCCTTCTGCTTATCCGTAAGGAGATCGCCGAAGAAGTCAAATAAAAGCGACATTTCAAGCGTCTTGTCCATGGGATGAAAGACCTCCGTAAAGTAAAAGAACTTTACAGCGGTGATTATACACGACGCGCGCGCCCCTGTCAAGGAATATTTTGGCCTGTCCGCGGGAAAAATGAAGCGATATCACGTTTTGCGGGAGGCAACAGTATGGCAAGCAGCGATACAGGCATCTATATCGGCGACAGCGAGCTCGGCCGCTACGCGAAAAACGCCGCCGTGCTGAACGGGACGCGGGGGACCGTGTCCGGCGCGGCGGAGGCGGCGGCGGTGCTGCGGGCGCTCAGAAAACTGCGGCAGACGGCGGCGGAGGGCGAGCGCGCCGGACGGGCGGGCGAGTGGCTGATGGACAACCGCTATCTGGCGGAGCGGGAGGGCCGGAGCGCGGCGGCGGAGCTGAAGAACGCGACTGGCCTGCCGAAAAACGCGAAGACGGGCCGTGCCGCGGCGGCGGAGGCGGCGGCCTCCCTCATCCGGGCGGGACGCGGCGCGGTGACGGAGGAGCGGCTGGCGCTCTTCCTCGACGCCTATCAGGAGGAGACGGTGCTGTCGGAGCGGGAGCTGGCGCTGTTCGTGCCGTTTTTGAAGGCGGAGCTGGTGCTGTTTCTGGCGGCGCTGTTCGCGGACAAAGAGGCGGACGGCGAGGCGGCGGCCGCGGCCTTTACCTCGCTGCGCATGCTCGCGTCGCTGGACGCGGCGGATATTCTGGAACAGGTGGACCGGGTGGAGCGCGAGCTGCGGCGCGACCCGGCGGGCCTTTACGCGCTGATGGACGCCGAGACGCGGGCCGATTACCGGCGGGAGCTGGCGCGCCTTGCGAAACGGGCGGGGCTCGAGCCGCGGGAGGCGGCGCGGGCCGTCCTCGCTCTCGCGGAACGGGGGCCGGAGAAGCACGTGGGCCACTACCTTTTCACGGAGCCGCTCGGGCGGGAGAAGAAGGAGCCGACGGGCGGGTGGTACATCGCCGTGAACGTGCTGGCTACGGCGTTTTTGACGCTGCTGACGGCCATGCTGCTGCGGCAGGCGGCGGTGGCGCTGCTGCTGGCGTTCCCGCTGTCGGAGCTGGTGAAGAACCTGACGGACCACATTGTCATGCGAGTGGTGCGGCCGAGGCGTCTGCCGCGGATGGCACTGGAAAAAGGCGTCCCCGCCGGGGGGAAGACCGTCTGCGTCATCGCCGCGCTGCTCTCCGGCGAGGGCTCCGGCGCGGGGTATGCCCGGGCGCTGGAGGAGTACGCCATCGCCAACCGGGACGCGGGAAGAAATCTGCTCTTCGGTATCCTCGGCGATCTGCCGGAGGCGGCGGAACGGGAAACGCCCGGGGACGAGGCGCGTATCCGCGGCGCGCGGGAGGCGGTAGAGGAGCTCAACCGCCGGTACGGCGGCGGGTTCTATTTTTTTATGCGGGAGCGGGAATTCGCGCCCGCCGCCGGGTGCTACCGGGGCTATGAGCGCAAGCGGGGCGCGTTGCTGGGCCTCGCCCGTCTGCTGGCGGGCGGGGAGAGCCGCGTCCGGTGCCTTGCGGGCGATGAAAAGGCGCTTCGCGGGACGCGCTTCATCATCACGCTGGACAGCGACACGAGGCTCACGGCGGGGAGCGCCAGGGAACTCATCGGGGCGGCGCTGCACCCGCTGAACGTGCCCGTCATCGACGAGCGGCGCGGCTGCGTGCGGCGGGGCCACGGCGTCATCCAGCCCCGCGTGACAGTGGAGCTGGCGAGCGCGGGGCGGTCGGACTTCACGCGGATCTTCGTCGGGCAGGGCGGCGTCGACCCTTACGGCAGCGCCGTGTCCGACGTGTATCAGGACCTTTTCGGGCGCGGCAGCTTCACGGGCAAGGGGATCATCAACGTGCCGGCGTATCTGCGCTGTCTCGACGGGGCGATACCGGAGGGGCGGGTGCTGTCCCACGACCTGGTGGAGGGGGCGTATCTCCGCTGCGCCGCGATGGGCGACGTGGAGCTGACCGACGGGTTCCCCTATAAGGTCACGGCCTACTTTTCCCGGCTGCACCGGTGGACGCGGGGCGACTGGCAGAACGCGAGGTGGCTGCGCGGCCATGTGGAAAACGGCGGCGGCCACCGGACGGAAAACCCGCTGGGGGACGTGGATAAGTGGAAGATCTTCGACAATCTGCGGCGGAGCCTGGTGCCGGTGTTCACGTTCGCGGCGCTGGTCGCGGGCATGCTGCTCTCCCGGGCGGACTTTGCCGCCGCGGGGGCGGTGTCGGTGCTGGCTCTGATGTCGGAGTTGCTCATCTCTTCGGCGAAGCTGGTGCTGCGCCATGACGGCGCGGCCCGGGCGCGGTACCACTCCTCGGTGATCTACGGCTTCGCCGGCGCCCTGATGCGGACGGCGGTGCGGCTTTTGCTGCTGCCCTTTGAGGCGTGGACGTGCCTTACCGCCGTCGTGACGGCGCTTTACCGCATGGCCGCGCCGCGGCGGGATCTGCTGGAATGGGTGACGGCGGCGGACGCGGAGGCCGGCGATGGGAAAAGCCTTTGGTTCCACTATAAGCGCATGGCCGTGTGCGCGCTGGCCGGGGCCGCGGTCATCGCGCTGACGCCCTATGCGCCGGCGGCGGCCGCGGGGCTGGTGTGGCTTTTCGCGCCGGCCTTTGCCTACGCGCTCAGCCGGGAACTGCGGGAGGGGGATTATATCCCCGAGAGCGACCGGCGTTTCCTTTTGAGCGCGGCGCGGGACATGTGGCGGTATTTTGACGAGCTCGCGACGGAGGAGAACCATTTCCTCCCGCCGGACAATTATCAGGAGCAGCCCTGGGGCGGCGCGGCGGAACGAACGTCGCCCACGAATATCGGCCTTTCCATGCTGGCGGCGGCCGCCGCGGCGGATCTGGGCGTTATCCCGGAGGGAGAGGCGGAGCGGATCGTCCGCCGTACGCTGGCGACGGCGGAGCGTCTGCCGAAGTGGCGGGGGCACCTCTACAACTGGTACGATACAACGACGCTGCACGTGCTGGAGCCGGGGTACGTTTCCACGGTGGACAGCGGGAATCTGGCCGGCCATCTCATCGTTTTGGCGCAAAAATACGCGAAAAGCGCGCCGGATATCGCAAAACAATGCGAAACGCTCCTGTCAAAAATGGACTTTTCCGCGCTGTTTGATGAAAAAAAGAAGCTTTTTCGTATCGGTTTCGACGTTTCGAAAAATGAGCCGACGGAGGGGTGGTACGACCTTCTGGCCTCCGAGGCGCGGCAGACGAGCTATATCGCCGTCGCGCTGGGGCAGGCGCCGCGGAAGCACTGGCGGCGGCTGGGACGGGCGCTCGCGGCGCAGGACCGCTACAGCGGGATGGCCTCCTGGACGGGCACGATGTTCGAATACCTCATGCCCGATCTCATCATGCCCTGCTACGCCGACTCGCTGCTTTTTGAGAGCGCGAAGTTCTGCGTCTACGCCCAGCGGCGGGCAGCGGCGGGGCGGCCCTGGGGCGTGTCGGAAAGCGGCTACTACGCCTTCGACCCGGCCATGCGCTACCGCTACAAGGCCCACGGGACGCCGAAGCTGGCCTTGAAACGGGGGATGGGGCGGGAGTACGTCGTCGCGCCCTACGCCGCGTTTTTGGCGCTTTCGATGGCGCCGAAAGCGGCGGCGGCCAATCTGCGCCGCATGGCCCGGATGGGCATGACGGGGCGGTACGGCTTCTATGAGGCGGCGGACTTCACCCCGGCGCGGACCGGCGGCAGGGAGTTCGCCGTCGTCCGGCAGTATATGGTCCACCATCTGGGCATGAGCCTGGCGGCGATCGACGGCTTTTTGAACAGGGGCGTCATGCAGCGCCGCTTCATGGCGGACGCGCGCATGGCGGCCTTCCGCGAGCTGCTGCAGGAGCGGGTGCCGGTGGGGGAAACGGTGCTGCGCCAGCTGCCCCGGGAGCTGCCGGAAAAGCCGGCGCGCATGCCGGAGACGGCGCCGGAGGCGCGCTATGAGGGGACGGACGCTTTCAGGCCCGCCTGTCTGCCGCTTTCCAATGGCTCTTACGAGGTGCTGCTGACAGAGAGCGGCAAGACGCGATCGCGCTGCGGAGGCGTCGCGCTGACGGATTTTGCGGCGGACGTTTTCGGCGGGACGGGGATGGCCTTTTATCTGGAGACGGAGGAGGGGACGTTTTCGCTCCTGCCGGCGCCGGACTACGATAAGCGCGTCCGCTACGAGGCCGTTTTCAAGGCGGCGTGCGGGGTGATCCGCGCGCGCTTCGGCGCGTTTTCCACAGAAACAGAGGTGACGGTGCCGGCCGCGGTGAACGGCGAGCGGCGGCGGGTGACCGTCCGGTACAGCGGAAAGAAGGCACCGCCTTTCCGCCTCCTCTGCGTGTTCCGGCCCGTGCTGGAGCGGGCGGAGGACTATGGCGCACACCCGGCCTTTGCCCGCCTTTCGCTGGAGGCGGAGGAAAGACGGGGCGGCATGATCGTCAGGCGGCGGGGCGGCGGCGAGAGGGACGCGTTCATGGCGTTTTTGCCGTCCCAGCCCGGCGCGGTGCGCACGGAGCCGGAGCGGGGCCGGGGCCCGGAGAGCGTCCGCTTCAAAAAGCACACGCCGGATATGCGCGTTTCCTGCGCCGTGACGCCGCTCCTGCGGGACGGCGAGGCGTCGGTCAGCTTCGCCCTGGCCGTGGGGCCGGACGCGGACGCGGCCTGCGACGCGGCGGAGCGTATCCTGCGCGGCCGGCAGGAGAGCGCCGTCAGCCGGATGGAGGCGGCGGCCGCCATGCTGGCCATGACGGGCGAGGACGTGATAAGAAGCTTCCGCCGGGCCGGCGAGCTGACCTTTTTCACCGACGCGCGCCGGGGCGCGGAACGGCAGAACTTCCGGCAGGAGGATCTGTGGGGCTTCGGTATCTCCGGCGATCTGCCGCTGCTGGCGGCGGAGATAGCCGAAGAAGATGAGACGGCGGGCGCGGAGCGGCTTTTGAAGGAGCACGACTTCCTGCGGCTGAACGGTGTGCGCTACGATCTGGCGCTCCTCACGGCGGACGGCGGGGATTACCGCTGCCCCCGGCGGCGGGCCGTGCTGGACTGGCTCCACCGGACGGGGACGGAGGACGCGCTCGGCGCGGCGGGCGGTGTACATCTGCTGGACGCGGCGGAGGAGCGGACGCAGGCCGTCCGCGCGCTGGCCGACGTATGGGTGACGCTTTCCGTCCCGGAGGAGACGCGGGCGCGGGATACCGCCCTGCCGGATACGCCCGTCCTTTATCCCGGCGGAAAGGGTTCTTTGGAGACGCGGTTCGAGCCGGACGGCGCTTTCTCCTTCGCCATGCGGGGCGCGCTGCCCCGGGCGGTGTGGGAAAACGTGCTCGCGAACGAGCGGTTCGGGTATCTCGCCACGGACGCGGGCACGGGCCACATGTGGTACGGCAACGCCCGGGAGAGCCGTGTGAGCCCCTGGGTGAACGACGGCCTTGCCCTCACGGGGCCGGAGCGGCTGGAGCTGGAGATAGACGGTGAGCGGCGGTCCCTTTTCGCCGACGGCGGGGAGGAGCCCGTCAAGGTGACCTGCGGCCTCGGCTGGACGTGCTGGGAGCGGGAGACGCTGGGGACCGGGACGCGCGTGACGGCCTTCGTGCCGCGCGATACGCCGTGCCGGGTGCTGCTCATCGAGACGGAGAAAGGCACGCTTCGCTGGTCGGCGGAGCTGTCGCTGGGGAGCAGGAACGCCCTTTCCAAAACGGTCCGTACAGGCGCGGGCGAGCGGGAACTCCGGGCGGAGGATACGTCCGGTATGTTCGCGGGCGGCGTTTTCCGGGCGCTCTTTTCCCGCGTGCCGTCGCGCTTCACCACCGACCGGCGGGAATGGCTGACGGGCCGCGAGGCGGGAACTGTCGGGACGGGCTTTCCGCCCTGCATGGGCGCCGTTTTCGAGGGCGGCGGCCGGCTCGTCATCGTGACCGGGTGCGGCGGACGGGAGACGCTGGAGCTTCTGACGGACGAAGCGGTATGCCGCCGGGCGCTGGACGAAACGAAGAGCTTCTGGCAGGCGGCGTCGCGTCCCTTTACGCTTTGCACGGAGCACGAGGGGCTGGACGCCTATATGAACGGCTGGGCGCTCTATCAGACGCGGGCCTGCCGGCTCATGGCGCGTACGTCCGTCTGGCAGAACGGCGGCGCCTACGGCTTCCGCGACCAGCTGCAGGATGTGTCCGCGCTGGCGGCCTTCGACCCGGAGACGGCGAAGCGCCAGCTGCTGCGGGCGGCGGCGCACCAGTACGCGGAGGGCGACGTGCAGCACTGGTGGCACCCGCTGCCCGGGGGCGACAAGGGCGTCAGGACACGGATCGCGGACGACCTTTTGTGGCTGCCGTATACGCTCTGCGACTATGTGGAGAAAACGGGCGACCGGGGGATTCTGGACGAACGGGCGCCCTATCTCATCTCGCCGCCGCTTTCGGACGCGGAGCGGGAGCGGTATGAGACGCCAGCGGTCTCCGATGAGACGGATACGCTCCTCGGCCACGCGCTGCGGGCGGCCGATGAGGCTCTGGCGCGGGGCGTGGGGGAGCACGGCCTCTGTCTTTTCGGCGGAGGCGACTGGAACGACGGCATGGACGAGGCCGGCGCCGCCGGCCGGGGCGAGAGCGTCTGGCTGACCTTTTTCGAGAGCATCGTGCTCCGCCGTCTCGCGGCGCTTTGCGGCGGAAGGCGCGGCGACGAGTACCGCCGCCGTGCCGATAAGCTCCTGGCCGCGGCGGAGAACGCCTGGGACGGAGGCTGGTATCTGCGCGGACGATACGACGACGGCGCGCCCATGGGCGGCGCGGGCGCGGCGGAATGCGAGATCGACTCGCTGGCGCAGAGCTTCGCCGTGTTCGCCGGAGCGGACAGGCCGCGGTGCCGCCGAGCGCTGGAAAAAGCGTACGAAAAGCTCTATGACAGGGCGGGCGGCCTCGTCAGGCTGTTCACGCCGCCCTTTGACCGGGGGACGGCCCGGCCGGGGTATATCAAGCGCTACGCTCCCGGATTCCGGGAAAACGGCGGCCAGTACACCCACGGCGCGATCTGGCTCGCCATGGCGCTGCTGCGCGCCGGGATGGAGCGGGAGGGCTGGGAGCTGCTGGACGCCCTGCTGCCGGGCGGACGGGGAGAGGCGTACCGCGGCGAGCCCTTCGTGATGGCGGCGGACGTCAGCGCGAACGCCGATAACGCAGGCCGGGCGGGGTGGACATGGTACACCGGCGCGGCGGGTTGGTATGCCCGCGCCGTGACGGAAGAGCTGCTCGGGCTGAAGTTCCGCGGCGGCCGGCTCCGGCTGGAGCCGCGGCTGCCGGCGGGGTTCGGCCGGTGCGAGGTCATCCTCGGACGCGGCGAGGGGGCGCTCCGCCTCCGGCTGGACGGCACGGTCACCGTGAACGGCAGGCCCTACGGCGGAGAATGGCTCACCTGCAAAATTTAACAATTATTTTATTTCTTTGGTACGAATTGTGGTGTATAATCGAAGCAGTTATCAAACCGTGAAAAAGAGTGGGGGGATACAAGTGACGGCACCGTTGACCAGAGAGATCATGCGAGGGGTCCATCTGACGTGCGTCCCCGCGTATAAATTCAAGACCGGGTGCCTGTCGGTGACGCTGACGGCCCCGCTGGAGAAAAAGACCGCTTCGATGAACGCCGTGCTGCCCTCCGTGCTGCGGCGGGGCACGGCGCGTCTGCCCGATATGAAGAGCATCGCCGCCGTTTTGGACGGCCTTTACGGGGCGCGGATATCGCCCGTCGTGCGCAAGCGGGGCGAGGTGCAGTGCCTCGGCTTCTACGCCGAGTTCGTGGACGACGAGTTCGTGCCGGAGGGCAGGGGCGTACTGGAGCCCGTGGCGCAGCTCATGGGCGAGATGCTGCTCTATCCCGCGACCAGCGGGGGGCGGCTGAAGGCCGAATATGTGAACGGCGAGCGGGAAAACCTCATCAGCGATATCAAGGCGGTCATCAACGACAAACGCGTGTACGCCGTGGACCGGCTGACGGAGCTGATGTGCCGCGGCGAAAGATACAGCGTGAACGAGCTGGGCACGCTGGCGGACGCGGGGAAGATCAGCGTCGCCACGCTGACGCGGCACTACCGCGAGGCCGTTTCCATGCTGCCGGTGGAGATCTTCTACTGCGGCGCGGCCGACCCTGAGCGGGTGGAGCGCGCCGTGAGCGACGCGCTGGTGGATCTGCCCCGGGGCGACGTCCTTCCGGAGATGCCGGAAACGGTCGTCGTGCCGGAGCCGAAGGCGGCGAAGCCCCGCGTGTACCGGGAGACGATGGACGTGACCCAGGGCAAGCTGGCCATCGGGTTCCGGCTGGGCAAGCGTCCGGCCGTATCGGACGAGGCCGCGCTGCTGGTGCTGAACGCCCTGTACGGCGGCTGCGCCACGTCGAAGCTGTTCCTCAACGTGAGAGAGCGGCTCTCCCTCTGCTATTACGCCACCTCCGTCATCGACACGCAAAAGCGCGTCATGCTGGTGTCCTCCGGGATCGACTTTGCGAAATATGACGAGGCCTACGGCGAGATCATGGCCCAGTTCGAGGCCGTGAGAAACGGCCAGTTCGACGAGCGGGAGCTGGAAGCCGCGAAAAAGAGCGTCATGACGGCGCTCTACGCCGGGCTCGACCGGCTCAGCAGCACGGAGGGGCTGTACCTGTCCCGCCGGATCTCCGGCGCGGTCTGCACGCCGCCGGAACTGGCGGCGCTGGCCGAGGGCGTCACCAAGGACGATATCCTCGACGCGGCCCGGAACATCCGGCCCGACGCCGTGTACTTTCTTGCGGGGGAGGGAATGACGCGTGGAGCTTAAGGAATACCCCTACGTGGGCGAGCGCGTCTGGTGCGACGTGCTGGACAACGGCTTGAAGTTCTTCTTCGTGCCGAAGGCGGATTTCAACAAGACCACGGCCTTTTTCGCCACGAATTACGGCGGCGCCGACAGGCGGTTCCGGCTGGGCGGCAAGTGGGTGGATACGCCCGCGGGCGTGGCCCATTTCCTGGAGCATAAGATGTTCGACATGCCGGAGGGGGAGAACGCCCTGACGCGGCTTTCCGCGCTGGGCGCCAACGCCAACGCCTTCACTTCCGTCGACATGACGGCGTATCACTTTGAGAGCGTGGAGAGGTTCCGCGAGGCGTACGAGCTGCTGCTGCAGTTCGTGTCCGTGCCGTATTTCACCCGGGAGAGCGTCAAAAAAGAGCAGGGCATCATCGGCCAGGAGATCCGCATGACGGAGGATGAGCCGGGCGAGTGTCTGTACTACGGGCTGATGCGCCAGCTTTTCCGCGAGCATCCGCTGCGCGACCCGGTGGTGGGCACCGTGGAGAGCATCGGCGAGATCACGCCCGAGACGCTGTATCTCTGCCACAAGGTGTTTTACGACCCGTCCAACATGGCGCTCGTCGTCGTGGGACGGGGCGACCCGGACGAGCTGCGGGACATCGCGGCGGAGATCCTGCCCGCCGGGGCCGGCATGCCGCCGGTCAAGGACTACGGGGCCAAGGAGGATCTTGTGCCCAGGGGGAGCCGCGTGACGAAAAAAATGGCCGTCGGCATGCCGATATTCTTTGCCGGCTGCCGGACGGCGGCGGAGCTCCGCGGGCGCCGGGCGCAGAAGTATGAGCTGACCGCGGCGCTGGCGCTCTCGACGCTGATGGGGCGGTCGTCGCCGCTGTTCAGCCGCCTTTACGACGAGGGGCTCATCAACGACACGTTCTCCTACAGCTTCGACAACGCGGCGGGCATATCCTATGCGCTGTTCGGCGGCGACAGCGACGAGCCGGACCGGGTGGTGGAAGCCGTGCTGCAGGAGGCGGAACGCTTCGGCCGGGAGGGACCGGAACAGGCCTTTTTCGAGCGGCGCAAAAAGGCGGCTTACGGCCACGCCATACGGGAGCTTAACTTATTTGACGAGATATGTTATAATATGGCCGCTGCCGCGTTCACCGGCTACGATTACTTCGAAGCGCCCCGGATGATCGCCGAGATCACCGCGGAGGATGTGCGCGCGTTCATCGCGAAGAACCTGACCCCGGCGATGACGGCGGTCTCCATAATCGAAACACAGGAAGGATGAGCACCATTGAACAAACCTGACATCACTTTTCCCATACTGGGGGACGATTTCATCATCACCGCGCCGAACTACTTCACCATCGGCGGCTTCAAGATCTACTGGTACGGCGTCATCATCGCGCTGGCCTTCGTGGTCGCGGTGATCTACTGTCTGGCCAGGGCGGAGGATTTCGGTCTGACGAAGGACAACATCTACGACATGGTCATCGTCGCCGTGCCCTGCGCCATCGTCGGCTGCCGCGCGTACTACGTCGTTTTCAACTGGGACTGGTATAAGAACAACATCCCGTCCATCTTCGATATCCGCAACGGCGGCATGGGTATGTACGGCGGTATCATCCTGGCCGTGATCGGCCTTTTCATCTATACCCGTATCAAGAAGGTGTCTCTCGGCGCGATCCTGGACGCGGCGGGCCTGGGTCTGCTCATCGGCCAGTCCATCGGACGCTGGGGCAACTTCATGAACCGCGAGGCTTACGGCCTGGTGACCGACCTGCCCTGGAAGATGGGCCTTGTGAAAAACGGTATCACGACTTACGTCCATCCCACGTTCCTGTATGAGTCGCTCTGGACGCTGATCGGGTTCCTGCTGCTGCACTTCTACTCCAAGAAGCACCGGCGCTTTGACGGGCAGATCTTCGCGCTGGCCGCGGCCTGGTACGGCGTGGCCCGGGCGCTGCTGGAACTGCTCCGCACCGACTCCCTGTACTTCTTCAACACCGGTATCCCCAGCTCCCAGATCGTGGGCGTCGTGTCCGTGATCGGCTGCATCGTGTTCTTTATCATCCGGCGCAACGCCAAGCCCGAGGAGCTTTACAAGAACCGCGTCGTCCTGGCGGAGGGCGCCGAGATGGAGCGGGAAGAGGAGGCCGCCGGCGAGGCGGACGAGTCTGAGATCGGCGACGAGGTCGTGGAGATCGCCGAAGCGGCCGACGAAGAGAGCGCGGCCGAAGAGGCCCCGGCGGAGGAGCCTGAGAGCGGGAAAAAGGAAGAGAGCGTTCCGGATACGGAAGCGCCTAACACATAAAACGATTTGAAAGGAGCATACATCATGGATTTTGAGGATCTGAAACAGCGCTTCAGCGAAACGGCGGGCGCCGTACTGAACAAGTCCGCCGACGCGGCGAAGATCGTGGCGGAAAAGGCCTCTGCGCTCGGCAAGAAGGCGAAGCTGTCCGCCGAGATGAGCATGGAAAAAGATACGCTCCGCAAGACGTATCAGGCGCTCGGCCAGCTGTTCTTCGAAAAGTACGGCGACGATCCCTGCGAAGGGCTCGAGCAGGCTGTTGCGGAGGTGAAGCTCTCTCTGGAGAAGATCGCCGCCAAGCAGGCGGAGATCGACGCGCTGAAGGCGGAGGCGGAAGACGCCTGTGTGGAAGCGTGTGCATGTGAAGAGACGGTCGAAGCCGTCGAGGAGAAGGCGGACGAGGCCGCGGAAGCCGTGAAGGAAGTCGCGGAGGATGCCGTCGAGACCGTCAAGGAAGCGGCGGAGGACGCCGCCAAGGCCGTGAAAGAGGCCGTCGAGGACGCCAAGGAATAATAAAAAAGACAAAAGAAGCGGGGAGGAAACTCCCCGCTTCTTTTGTTGCGTTCATTTCTCCAGCAGCGCCGAGGCGCCCAGCAGCAGCTCCGCCGCGTCCGCCCGTGTCAGGGGCGCGGCGTAATCCGTCAGTGTGCTCCCTACCCCGCAGGAGGTCAGGTTGGCCGCCGCCTGGGAGGCCCAGACGGGGCAGGTGTCGTCCTCCGCGGCCATCACGGCGACGTCGGTGAGGTCCAGCAGGTTGTTCAGGATAACGGAGGCCTCCGCGTAGGTGACCGGCCCGGCGGGCAGGAATACGGCGCGGCCCGTTTCGTCCTTATAGCCGCTGATGACGTCCGCCATGAGCGCCGCCGCCACATAGGGCTTTTCCCAGAGCGGGATATCGCCGTCGTCATAGAATCCGGTGCGGGTCAGGCCCTCGAACGGCTCCGCGCCCACGAGCTCCATGCACATGACGAGGAATTCGCCCCTTGTCACGCTGTCCGCGGGGACGAAGAACCAGCGCTCGCCGATCTTCTCGCCGGTGAAAACGCCGGCCTCCGCCAGGGCGGTGGCGGCGTAGCGGCTTGCATGCCCCTCCATGTCCGCGTAGGTCACCTTGGTGGCCTGCTTTTTGATCTCGACGGAGACGGCGGCCTCGCTGGACACGTTGCCCACGGCGTCCACCGCCACGTAGGTAAAGCTGTCGCGGCCCTTTTTGCCCTCCCGCGGGGTATAGGTGAAGCAGTCGCCGTCGATATCCACGTCGCCCTTTTTCGGCGGGACGGAGACGGCGTAGGTGACGGCGTCGCCCTCCGGATCTATGGAGCGGAAGCGGCCCGTAACGGCGATGCCGCGATAGGTGGTCAGCGTCAGATTCTCCGCCACGGGAGCGGCGTTCAGATCGACGACGGTCACGATGTTCTTCGAGGACGCGAAGGCGTCGACGGCGCAGAAGACCGCCAGCGCCAGGAGCAGGATACCGGACACGATGCGCACGGCCAGTGAATTGGATCTTTCCATAAGTTACCTCCCACATGAAATGAGCGCTTGGTCAGCGTACAAGGTTATTTTTTCATGGGGAGAGAAAAATATGCATCGGCGTCAAAAATAAGAAGCGCCCCGGCCGCCGGCCGGAGCGCTTCCTCTCAAAAGTGAGCTGGTTTGCGATATCTTATTTCTGCAGGGGGGCTTCGGTGTTCTCCTCGCGCTTGCTCTTGGAGAGCATCACGTTGGCGAGGATACCGAGGATGAGCGCGCAGGCCGTGGTGCGGATGGTGACCTGGCCGAAGGAGACCGCCATGTTGCCGACGCCGGCCACCAGGATGATGGAGGCCACGAAGAGGTTGCGGTTCTCATTGAGGTCGACCTTCTGCAGCATCTTAAGTCCGGAGACCGAGATGAAGCCGTACAGCGCGAAGCAGACGCCGCCCATGACGCAGGCGGGGATGGTCTGCAGGAAGGCCATCAGGGGGCCGACGAAGGAGACGATGATGCAGGCGATGGCCGCGCCCCAGATGCTGACGGTGGAAGCGTTGCGGGTGATGGCCACGCAGGCGATGGATTCGCCGTAGGTGGTGTTGGGCGCGCCGCCGAAGAAGGTGCCGAAGATGGAGCCGATACCGTCGCCCAGGAGCGTGCGGGTGAGGCCCGGGGTCTCGAGCAGGTTCTCGCCCACGATGGTGCTCAGGTTCTCATGGTCGGCCAGGTGCTCGGCGAAGACCACGAAGCCCACGGGGACGTAAGCCGCGAAGAGCGTCAGCAGGTAGGTGCCGTTGATCTGGCTGAGACCGCCGTTGCCGAGGATGAAGGTGAAGTCAGGCACCTTGAAGAAGCCGTAGGCCGCGAAGGCGCTGTAGTCGATGACGATGAGCGCGGGGTTGTTGGTGGACTTGCCGATGAGGTAGAAGATGGAGGCGCAGACATAGCCGGCCAGGATACCGATGATGAAGGGGATGAGCTTCAGGCCCTTCTTGCCGTAGCTGGTGGCCAGCATGGTGACCGCGAGCGTCACGAGGCCGCAGATGAGGCAGACGTAAACGCTGCCGCCCTCGGCGCTGGAGGAGGTCAGGCTGCCGACGGCGCTGCCCGCGAGGGACAGACCGATGGTCGCCACGACCGGCCCGATGATGACGGGGGGCATGAGCTTGTAGATCCACTTGATGCCGCAGAACTTGATGACGATGGCGATGATCACGTACACGAGACCGGCCATCAGCGCGCCGATGATCAGGCCCCAGTAACCGGCGGCCATGGAGGTCGCGCCGGCGAAGGCGGAGATCATGGACGGGATGAACGCAAAGGACGAGCCCAGGAACACGGGGCTGGAGCTCTTGGTGAAGAGCAGGTAGCAGATACTGCCGACGCCGGCGCCGAAGAGAGCGGCGGAGGCGGGCAGGGCGGCGCCGGTGGCGGTGTTGACGGCCGCGGGGACCGCGATGGTGGCCGCCATGATCGCCAGCAGCTGCTGGATCGCGAAGAGGACGACCTGGCTGAATTTCGGTTTGTCTTTGATTCCGTAGATGAGCTTCATGTGTTTTCCCCCTGTAAAAAATTTTTTATCTCTTTTCCAGGATGCTGACGTTCGTGACGCCGTCGGTCTCCCGGAGCTTCACACTCACGACCTCGTTGTGGGAGGTGGGAATGTTTTTGCCAACGTAATTCGGCCGGATGGGCAGCTCCGCGTGGCCCCGGTCGATCAGGGCGAAGAGCTGGATACGGGCCGGCCGGCCCAGATCGGTGAGCGCGTCCATGGCGGCGCGCGCCGTGCGGCAGGTGTAGATGACGTCGTCGATCAGCACCACGGTCTTGCCCGTCACGTCGAAGGGGACGTTCGTGCCGCTGAGCACCGGCTTTTCGGAGATGGTGGAAAGGTCGTCCCGGTAGAGGGTGATATCCAGTTCCCCGACGGGCACGTCCGAGCCGTCGATCTTTTTGACCGCGGCCGCGATCCGGCGGGCGAGAGGGACGCCGCGTGTTTTGATCCCGACGAGGCAGACGTTTTCCGTGCCGCGGTTCTTCTCGATGATCTCATGCGAGATACGGATGAGAGTACGCTCGATGGACGCTTCGTCCATTATCGTGGCTTTTTCGCGCAGCTCCATGGTCGGTGCCTCCCTGTCGTTATGAAAAAAGCGCCTTGTCATGGTATGACAAGGCGCCGTTCGGGCATAAAAACATGACACCTTGCCGGCCTCACAGGACCGTTTTAAAGATATCTCGCTTGAGAATATACCATGATGTTGATGGGGTGTCAAGATTTTTTTACAAGATATTGTCTTTTTGGGGAGAATTTGTGGAATAAACGGAAAAGACACGGCGAAAAAGCCCCGTTTTTGTGGATAGTAACAAAGTGTTGTTTTGTATTGCCAAAATACACCTATATATTGTATAATTAACAATTGGATCATAGCAAGTATCGACGCTGGAGGTAAACTCGGTGTATTTAAAGGCGCTGGAGATGAGGGGATTCAAATCCTTCCCCGAAAAAACAAGGCTTACCTTTGAAAAAGCGGTCACGGCCATCGTAGGTCCCAACGGCAGCGGCAAGTCCAACATTGCCGACGCCATCCAGTGGGGTCTCGGCGAACAGTCCACCAAAACGCTGCGCAGCGGTAAGATGGAGGACGTCATCTTCGGCGGCACGGAGAAGCGCAACCAGGTGGGTTACGCGGAGGTCGCGCTGATCTTCGACAACACGGACGGCGCTTTCCCCGAAGCGGGGGACGAGCTGGAGATCACGCGCCGGTATTACCGCTCCGGCGACAGCGAATATACCATCAACAAGCGGACGGTGCGTCTGAAGGACGTGAACGAGCTGCTGATGGATACCGGTATCGGCCGGGACGGCTACGGCATCATCGGCCAGGGCAAGATCGACGCCATCCTCTCCGCCAAGAGCACCGACCGCCGCGAGATCTTCGAGGAGGCGGCGGGCATCTCCCGCTACCGCCACCGCAAGGAGAGCGCGGAGCGCGAGCTGCAGCATGCGGAGGAGAACCTGACCCGCGTCAACGACAAGATCGGCGAGCTGGAGCTGCAGGTGGGGCCGCTGCGCGAGCAGGCGGAGACGGCGAAAAAATATCTGCTGTTCCGGGACGAGCTCCGCGGGCTGGAGATATCCCTCTGGCTGAATGAGCTGGAGGGCCTGGCCGGCAAGAACGCGAAGCTGGAGGCTGACAGCGCCGCCTCGGCGGAAGCGCTGGAGCAGGCCCGCGCCGCGCTGGAGAAGCTCTACGCCGAGAGCGAGACCTTCGCCCAGCGGACGCAGGATAAGGATATCGAGGCGGAGCGTCTGCGCGGGGAGATCGCGGCCATCGAGGAACGCGGCGCCGAGGCCGAAGCGCAGGCGGCGGTGCTGAACAACGAACTGAAAAACAATCTGGAGAGCATCGAGCGCGTCCGGACGGAGCTCCGGGAGCAGGAGGGCCGGGATTCCGGCATCCTGGCCCAGATCGAGGGGCGGCAGGCCCGCATGGCGGAGATCGAGAGCGCCCGCGCCGCTTTGATGACGACGCTGGAGGCGTATGAGCAGACCTCCCGGGAGCTTGACAAGACGGAGGACGAGACGGCCGTCCGCACGGCGGCGCTCTCCGCCCGGGCGGAGGATACCGCCTATGCCGTCACGGAGAAGAAGACGGCGCTTTCCGCGCTCTCCGCGTCGCTGCAGGAGGCGGAGGACAAGGAAACGGCGCTGCTTTCCGGCGGGGCGCTCTCGGCGGAGAAGCTGACGGAGCTGAAGCGCGCGCGGGACGAGCATCTGGAAAAGCTGAAGGCCGCGGAGGAGGAGAGAGATTCTCTCAACAACGTTGTCGCCGGATTGGAAATGCGGATGGATTCCCGCCGGAAAAAGGCGGAGGAGACGGCGGACAAGCAAGCGCGCCTGACCATGGACCGAAACACGCTGACATCCCGTATCGCCATGCTGGCGGAGATGGAGAAGGAGTACGAGGGGTATTCCGGCGCCGTCAAGACCGTCATGCGGGAGGCGGGGCACGGTATGCTCCGCCATATCCACGGGCCGGCGGGCGAGCTCCTCAAAACGGACGACGCCTACGCCCTCGCCATCGAGACGGCCATGGGCGCCGGCATGCAGAACATCATCGTGGACACGGAGGAGGACGGCAAGGCTGCCATCAGCCTGCTGAAACGGCAGAACGCCGGCCGCGTCACGTTCCTGCCGCTCGCCGTGATGAAGGGCACCGTGCTCTCGGAGCGCGGGCTCGAGCGGGAGGAGGGCTTCGAGGGCCTGGCCATCGACCTCATCCGCTTCGACGAAAAATACAGAGGGGTATATACCTATCTGATCGGACGGACGGCGGTGGCGGACGATCTGAACAGCGCCGTGCGTATCGCCCGGAAATACGGCCACCGGTTCCGTATCGTCACGCTGGACGGCCAGGTCATCAACGCCGGCGGCAGTATGACCGGCGGCAGCGTGTCCAAAAACGTGGGCATCCTCTCCCGCGCCAACGAGATCAAGACCCTGCGGGAGCGGGAGGCAAGGCTGGCGGAGGAGCTGGCGGAGGCCGTCAAAGCGGCGGAGAGCGCCAAACGCGAGCTGGACAAGGCGGAATATGAGCTGGAGGTCGCCCGGGAGGAGGTCCGCGCGGCGGACACCGGCGTCGTCCGGCTGACGGCGGAGCGGGAGCAGCACGAGCTGCTGGTCGCCGCGGCGGAGGAGAGCGCGGCCGGCCAGAAGGCGGAGCTGAAGGCCGTCCGGGAGCGGACGGCGGCTCTCGCCAAGGCCATCGAGGAGACGAAGCAGGCCATCGCGTCGCTGGAGCAGGAGGCGGCCGCCATCAAGGCGGAGCAGGAAAAGGAGACGGGCGGGCTGGAGTCGCTGTCTGAAAAGCGGCTCGCCCTGATGGATAAGATATCCGCCGCCAAGGCGGACAAAGCCTCGCTGGAGGCGGAGCGCGATACGCTGGAAAAGGCTATCGCGGAGCTCGGCGCGCTGCGGAGCGACCTTTTAGGCGGGCGCGAGCGGCAGGAGGCCTCCATCCTCCGCATGACGGAGACGAGCGAGACGCTCAAGGAGGCCGCGGCCGCGCAGGAGAAGGAGGCGGCGCACCTCCGGGCCGACGCGGAGAGCCGGAAAAAGCGCGTGGCGGAGATCACGCAGGAGAAGCTGGCCATCGAGGCGGAGCGAACGAAGAACAGCCGCGAGTCCCAGGACATGAACGGCCGTCTCATCGAGCTGGAGCGGGAGAACGCCCGTATCGAGCAGCGGCGTCAGGCCGCGGTGCTGGAGGAAAAGCAGATCCTCGACAAGCTGTGGGACACCTATGAATTGAGCCGCAGCGCCGCCATGCAGCAGCGTATCGCGCTGGAGAGCGTGACGGCGGCCCGCCGCCGGGCGGCGGAGATCAAGCGCGGCATGAGCGCCCTCGGCACGCCGAACCTCGGCGCGATCGAGGAATTCGAGCGCGTCAACACGCGCTATACCTATCTCACGGAGCAGAGGGACGATATCGAGCGTTCCCGGACGGAGATATTGGGTATAATAGGGGAGATCACCGGCCAGATGAAGGACATTTTCGCCGGCGAGTTCGAGCGGATCGACAAGAGCTTCCAGGAGACGTTCACGGAGCTTTTCGGCGGCGGGCGCGCGTCGCTCCAGCTGGAGGATCCGGACGATATCCTCGACTGCGGCATCGATATCAAGGTGCAGCCGCCCGGCAAGAGCCTGCGGACCATCACGCTCCTCTCCGGCGGCGAAAAGGCGTTCGTGGCCATCGCCCTCTACTTCGCCATCCTGAAGGTGAAGCCAACGCCCTTCGTCGTGATGGACGAGATCGACGCAGCGCTGGACGAGGTGAACGTGTCCAAATACACGAACTACATGCGGAGCCTTTCCGACAGGACGCAGTTTTTGACCATCACGCACCGGCGCGGCACCATGGAGAGCTCCGACGTCCTTTACGGCGTGACCATGCAGGAAAAGGGCGTTTCGCGTATCATCAAGGTCGACGTGGATGAAGCGGAAAAAACTTTGAAAAGGTAACGGACTATGGCTTTTTTTGACAAGATCAAAGCAGGTATCGCCAAGACGAAGAGCGGCATGACGTCGCGTATCAACGGCGCGATCGCGTCCTTTACGGGCGAGAACGAGGCGTTTTTCGACGATCTGGAGGAGATCCTCATCACCTCCGACGTGGGGGCGGAGACCTCCATGGAGATCGTGGACGAGCTGCGCGGCGCGGTGAAGCGGGACGGGATACGCGGCGAGGAGGGCGTGCGCGACGCGCTGGCCGGTATCCTGACAGACATGCTGCCGGCAGGGGAACTGACGCTCACGACGAAGCCGTCGGTCATCCTGGTCACCGGCGTCAACGGCGTGGGCAAGACCACCACCATCGGCAAGCTGGCCATGCGCTTCACGGCGGCGGGCAAAAAGGTGCTGCTCTGCGCGGGCGACACGTTCCGCGCGGCGGCGGCCGAGCAGCTGGAGGTGTGGGCCAAGCGGGCCGGGGCGGATATCGTGCGCCACGGCGAGGGCGCGGATCCCGCGGCGGTGGTGTTCGACGCGGCGGCCGCCGCCAAGGCGCGCGGCATGGACGTCATCATCGTGGACACCGCGGGCAGACTGCACAACAAATCGAATCTGATGAACGAGCTCGCCAAAATAAGCCGCGTGCTGGACCGGGAACTGCCGGAGGCGGACCGGGAGACGCTGCTGGTCCTCGACGCCACCACGGGGCAGAACGGCCTCGTGCAGGCGGAGGAGTTCAAGCGCTCCGCCGGGCTGACGGGTATCGTTTTGACGAAGCTGGACGGTACGGCCAAGGGCGGTATCGTGTTCGCCATCACGCGGAAGCTCGGCGTACCGGTGAAGTTCGTCGGCGTGGGCGAGGGGGCGGACGACCTCATGCCCTTTGAGCCGGAGGGATTTGTGGAGGCGCTGCTGCAATGAAGATCGTGCTGGCGACCCATAACGCCGACAAGGTGCGCGAGGTGGGCGAGATCCTGGCCGGGAGCGGTATCGAGGTGATCCCCCAGAGCGCCCTCGGCGTGACGGAGGAGGCCGTGGAGGACGGCGATACCTTTGAAGCCAACGCCCGTATCAAGGCGCGGGCGGCCATGGGGGCCACAGGCCTGCCGGCCATGGCGGACGATTCCGGGCTCTGCGTCACCGCGCTGGGCGGCGCGCCGGGCGTGTATTCGGCCCGTTTCGGCGGCGAGGCGCTCCCCTATGACAGGAAGTGCGCCCTGCTGCTGGAGAAGCTTCAGGGAGCCGCGACACGGCGCGCCTTTTTCATGACGGCTGCGGTCTGCGTTTTCCCGAACGGGGACGAGCTGCGGACCGAGGGGCGGATCGACGGCGAGATCGCTTTTTCCCCCAAGGGCGGGAACGGATTCGGTTACGATCCCGTCTTTATACCGGAGGGGTACGACAAGACCATGGCGGAGCTTTCCGCCGCGGAGAAGAACGCCATCTCCCACCGGGGGAAGGCCTTCCGCGCCATGGCGGACGCGCTGGCAGCCTATAGAAAAGAAAAGGACGTTTGACGACATGACGACGAAGGAAAGAGCGGTCCTGCGGGGCCTCGCCTCCACGATGGACGATATCATCATCATCGGCAAGGGCGGCATCACGGCGAACGTGGTGGACGAGACGGACAAGGCGCTCGCCGCCCGCGAGCTGGTGAAGGGCCGGGTGCTGGAAGCGTCGCTTCTGACGGCGCGGGAGGCGCTGGAGACGCTGGCGGCCCGGACGGGCGCGGAGGAGGTGCAGCACATCGGCTCCAAGTTCGTGCTCTACCGGGCGAACGCAAAGCTGCCGGAGGGCAGACGCATCAAGCTGACGAGGTGAGTATGACAGTACTTTACGGCGGGACCTTCGACCCGCCCCACACGGGACATACGGCGGCGCTGCGGGCGGCGCTGGCGCAGCTGGCGCCGGACAGGACGCTGGTCATCCCGGCAGCGGAGCCGCCCCACAAGGCGCTGACGGCGATGACCGCCGGGGCGGAAGCGCGCCTTGCCATGGCGAAGCTGGCCGTGGCAGACATGGAGAACGTGAGCGTCTCCGACGTCGAGATGCGCCGCGAGGGGAAAAGCTATACCGTCGACACCCTGCGGGCGCTGGCGGAGGAGCTGCCCGGGGAGCGGTTCACCGTCCTGATGGGTACCGACATGATCGAGACGTTTGAGACGTGGAAGGATTTCCGCGCCATCCTCGGCATGGCGCGGCTCGGCGTTTTCACCCGCGCGGACGACGATGAGCCGCGGGTGCGCCGCGCGGCGGACGCGCTGCGGGCAAAGTACGGCGCGGACGTGGTCTTCATCCCCCACGAGGCGGTGGAGATCTCTTCCACGGAGCTGCGGGAAGCCCTGCCGCGCCGCGGAGGGAGAGAGTTCCTGGCGGAAGGCGTTTACGCCTATATCATCCGCAACCGGCTGTACGGCGCGGAGCCGGAGCTTGCGTGGCTGCGGGAACAGGCCTACGCCATGCTGAAACCGAAGCGGATCCCCCACGTGCAGGGCACGGAGGAGGAGGCCGCGCGCCTCGCGGCGCGCTGGGGCGCGGATGTGGATAAGGCGCGGGAGGCGGCCATCCTCCACGACATCACGAAAAAAGAGGACTACAACGCGCAGTTGCTATTGTGCGATAAATATGGTATCATACTGGATCATGACGAGCGGCGCAATGAGAAACTGCTCCATGCCAAGACCGGCGCGGCCGTGGCGCGGGACGTTTTCGGCGTCGGCGACGACATTTACAACGCCATTTACTGGCACACGACGGGCAAGGCGGACATGACGCTGCTGGAAAAGATCGTGTACCTGGCGGATTACATAGAGCCCACGCGGGATTTCGAAGGCGTGGATACGCTGCGGGACATCGCCCGCCGCGATCTGGACGCCGCCGTTCTGAAGGGGCTCCGCATGAGTATCGAGGAGATCAAGAGCCGGGGCGTCGTCCCCCATGATAGAACGCTCGAAGCCGCCGCATGGCTGGCGCGGGAGCGGGGAGAATAACAAAGATATGAAGCTTTTTGGCAACAGCAAAAGATCAAAACACATCGACGAGGTCGAGCTTTACATGGAAAACGGCGCGGAGAACGCGGACGAGCCCATCTTCGTGGACGGCGCGTACGGCGCCGCGAGGGACGAGCGCTCCAGCGAAAGCTACGAGCGGGACGAGGCGGAGAGCCGGCGGCCCCGCGGCAAGCGTATGAGCAAGGGCGCCCGGGTCGGCGTCATCGCGCTCTGCGTCGTCTGCGTGCTGTCCATCGCGGGCATCGCGGCCTATTCGGCCTTCGTCAAGCCGCCGGAGGTGTCCCACGTCAAGCGGTACACCAACAGCATCGGCGAGCAGGAGACGGTGGAGCAGCTGCCGGGCACGGCGACGAAGCCGAACCAGCAGCCCGGCGAGGAGGCCGTTCCCGTCGATTCGCGGACGGGGGAGAAGTATACCTTCGTCCTGCTGGGCACCGACAAGGTCTCCGGCAGCACGGACACCATCATGGTGGCCACCTTTGACACGCAGCGGTACAAGCTGAACGTGGTCAGTATCCCGCGGGATACGCTGGTCAACGTGTCGTGGACGACCAAAAAGGTCAACACGCTCTATTCCTCCAACGGCGTGGACGGCATGCGCCGCGGCCTGGCGGATATCCTGGGCTACGACCTCGACTTTTACGCCGTCGTCGATCTGGACGCGTTCGTGGAGCTCATCGACGCCATCGGCGGCGTGGACTACGACGTACCCATCAACATGAACTACGACGACCCGGCCCAGAACCTCTCCATCCATGTCAAAAAGGGCATGCAGCACCTGGACGGCAAGACGGCCATCGGCGTCATGCGCTTCCGCAAGGGATATTCCAACGCGGACATCGGCCGGATCGGCACGCAGCAGGACTTTTTGATGACTGTGGCGCGGCAGCTGCTGGCCAATAAGGACAGTATCCCGCTGACGACGCTGGCGAAGCTCTTCGTGAACGACGTGAAGACCGATCTCACCTACGGCAACGTCATCTGGTTCGCGCAGGAGGCGCTGAAACTCGATATCGAGGATATCAACTTCGCGACGCTGCCCGGCAACTATTACGACGCGTTCTACGTCCACGGCGGCTGGGTATCCTATGTCTCCATCTATGTGAACGACTGGCTGGAGATGGTGAACACCATGCTGAACCCCTTTGACGAGCCCATCACCGTCAAGGATGTGAACATTCTGACGCGGAATTCCGCCGGCGGCCTGTATGCCACGTCCGGCGTCCGGGCGGGCGACGCGTCCTGGGGCAAGCACACGCAGACCGATACGCAAAAGACGGATCCGGAGAAGACAGACGAGCCCACGCCGGTAACGCCCGATACCCCTGATACGCCCGATACGCCGCCGGATGAGCCCGTGACCCCGACGACGCCCGACGAGCCGATCGAGGGCGGCGGGGAGACCGGCACGGAAACGCCGCCGGCGGGCGGCGGTGAGGCCCCGACAGGCGGCACGGAGACCGGCGGCGACGATACAGACGCCGGCGGCACATAAGGAGGAAACGATATGCTTACACCCCGCGAAGTCATGGAGATCGCTGTCAAAGCGCTGGATTCCAAGAAGGCGAGAGATATCAAGGTCATCGACACGAATGAGGTGACCTCTCTGGCGGATTATTTCATCATCTGTACCGCGGGCTCCACGACGCAGATCAAAACGCTGGCGGACGAGCTGGGCATCGCCCTCAAGGCGGAGGGGGAGCCGCCGCTCCGGACGGAGGGCTACCGCGCCGGCGGCTGGGTCCTGGTGGACTTCGGCTGCGTCGTCGTGCATATCTTCCTGCAGGAGATGCGGGAGTTTTACAATCTGGAGCATTTATGGGGCGACGCGCCCGTGGTGGATATCGCCGGCCTCATCGGTTCCGGCGACTGAACAAGGAACTTTTTTGAAGAGAGTGTGGACAGGAATGAAGTACGATTTTGCGGCCATTGAGAAGAAATGGCAGAAGGTTTGGGAAGAAGAGAAGCCTTATAAGGCGGTCACGGGCTCCGATAAGCCCAAGTTCTACGGGCTGGTGGAGTTCCCCTATCCCTCGGGCGAGGGGCTGCACGTGGGCCATCCGCGGCCCTACACCGCCATGGACATCATCGCGCGGAAAAAGCGCATGCAGGGCTACAACGTCCTGCTGCCCATGGGGTTCGACGCTTTCGGCCTGCCGACGGAGAATTACGCCATCAAGAACAAGATCCATCCCGCCGCGGTGACGGAGCGCAACGTGGCCCATTTCACGGAGCAGCTGAAAATGCTCGGCTACTCCTTCGACTGGGACAGAGTCGTCAACACCACGGATCCGGATTACTATAAATGGACCCAGTGGATCTTCATCCAGATGTTCAAGCACGGCCTTGCCTACAAGAGCAAGATGCCCGTCAACTGGTGCACGAGCTGCAAATGCGTCCTCGCTAACGAGGAGGTCGTGAACGGTGTGTGCGAACGGTGCGGCGCGGAGGTCGTGCGCAAGGAGAAGAGCCAGTGGATGCTGGCCATCACCAAGTACGCCGAGCGGCTCATCGACGATCTTGACGACGTGGATTACATAGAGCGCGTCAAGATCCAGCAGAAGAACTGGATCGGCCGGTCCACCGGCGCGGAGGTCGATTTCACGACGAACACCGGCGACACCATCACCGTGTTCACCACGCGGCCCGATACGCTCTTCGGCACGACCTATATGGTCATCTCGCCGGAGCACGCGCTGCTGGAGAAATGGGCGGACGCCATCGAGAACATCGACGAGGTCCGCGCCTATCAGGCGGAGGCCGCGAAGAAGTCCGACTTCGAGCGCACCGAGATGGCCAAGGACAAGACGGGCGTGGAGCTGAAGGGCATCCGGGCCACGAACCCCGTGACCGGCGGTGAAATGCCGCTTTTCGTGTCCGACTACGTGCTGGCCACCTACGGCACCGGTATCGTGATGGGCGTGCCCGGCCACGACCAGCGCGACTGGGATTTCGCCACCAAGTTCGGCCTGCCCATCATCGAGGTGGTCAAGGGCGGCGACGTCACGAAGGAGGCCTTCGTGGCCAAGGACGATTCTGCCATCCTGGTGAATTCCGGCTTCCTGAACGGGCTGACCGTGAAGCAGGCCGTGCCCACCATGACCAAATGGCTGGAGGACAAGGGCCTCGGCCATGAAAAGGTGAATTACAAGCTGCGCGACTGGGTCTTCTCCCGTCAGCGCTATTGGGGCGAGCCCATCCCCATGGTCTACTGCGAAAAGTGCGGCTGGGTCCCCGTGCCGGAGAGCGAGCTGCCGCTCCGCCTGCCCGACGTGAAGAGCTACGAGCCTACGGACGACGGCGAGAGCCCGCTGGCCCATATGACGGACTGGATCAGCACGACCTGCCCGCACTGCGGCGGCCCCGCCCGGCGCGAGACGGACACCATGCCCCAGTGGGCCGGCTCCAGCTGGTACTTTCTGCGCTACATGGATCCCCACAACGACGAGGCGCTGGCCTCCAGGGAGGCGCTGGATTACTGGTCGCCCGTTGACTGGTACAACGGCGGCATGGAGCATACGACGCTCCATCTGCTTTACAGCCGCTTCTGGCACAAGTTCCTTTACGATATCGGCGTCGTGCCAACGAAAGAGCCCTATCAGAAGCGCACGAGCCACGGCATGATCCTGGGTCTCAACCCCCACAACTTCGACAATCTGCCCGACGGCGAGCGGGAAGAGCTGCTCCGCGTCTACGGCAGCGAGGCGGAGGTGCGGCGCTATCTGGCGGAGAAGTACGGCGAGATGGCGGACCATCCCATCGTGAAGATGTCCAAGTCCCTCGGCAACGTGGTCAACCCGGACGACGTGGTCAAGACCTACGGCGCCGACACGCTGCGCACGTATATCATGTTCCTGGGCGACTTTGAAAAGGCCGCCCCGTGGCAGGATAACGCCGTCAAGGGCTGCAAGCGGTTCCTCGACAGGATCTGGAACCTCTGCGAGGTGAAGGCGGAGGGCGACGAGAGCCTCTCGCCCGGGAACGAGGCGGCCGTGAACCGCACCATCAAAAAGGTGGGCGAGGATATCGACGCCATGAAGTTCAACACCGCCATCGCGGCGCTCATGGCGCTTTTGAACGATTTTGCGGCCGATCCGCCGTCCCGCGGCGATATCAAGGCGCTGCTGGCCCTGGTGGCACCCTTCGCGCCGCACATCGCGGAGGAGCTGTGGGAGCTGCAGGGCTTCGAGGGGCGCGTTTCCACGGCGCCCTGGCCCGCCTACGACGAGAGCAAGATGGTGGAGAACGAAAAGGAGATGGCCATCCAGGTGAACGGCAAGCTCCGTTCCACCGTGGTGGTGCCGCTGGATTCCCCGGACGACGCGGTCGTGGCCGCGGCGCTGGCCGATGAAAAGATCAAGCGGATGATGGAGGGGATGACGCTCGTCAAGACCATCGTCGTCAAGAACAGGCTGGTCAATCTTATCCTGAAACCGGCAAAATAACAGTTGACTTTTTCGGGTGATTTATTTATAATATACCCGCTGCGTTTCGCGGAAAACGTGTTTTTATCGCGGTTTCGCGACATGGCAGACCATCAAGCGTTCGCACGCGACAATCGGAGGGAGGGAAACAACAATGTCAGAAATCCACGTCAAGGAAGGCGAGTCCCTGGATAACGCTCTGAAGCGGTTCAAGCGCAGCTGCGCCAAGTCGGGCGTTCTCTCCGATCTGCGGAAAAAGGAATATTATCAAAGCCCCAGCGTGAAACGCCGCAAGAAATCTGAGGCGGCGCGCAAGAACAAGAACAAGCGCTATTATTGATGAAAAAACGCTCCGAAACATCGTTTCGGAGCGTTTTTTTGCGTCAGGCTCAATAATACTGCGTAAACATCGTTGGCTTTGGCTTCATCTTGACGCCTGATACGATGCCCATGGCGGCATACGTCGTCACGACGGAGGAGCCGCCGTAACTGAAGAACGGGAGCGTCAGGCCGACCACAGGGGCGACGCCGATACACATGCCGATATTCTCAAACGTCTGGAAGATGAGCATGGCGGCGATGCCGATGCACACCAGCGAGCCGAGAGAGTCGTTGGCGCGGATCCCCACCTGGATACAGCGGATGATGATGAGCAGCAGCAGCACCACGATGACGACGCAGCCCACGAGGCCCAGCTCCTCGCCGGAGACGGCGAAGATGAAGTCCGTATGCTGCTTCGGCACGCCGCCGACCTGGGTCTGGGGTCCCTTGCCGAGGCCTGTCCCGAAGACCTGGCCGGAAGCCAGCGCCATTTTGCTGCGGTTCGTCTGCCATTTGATGCCCTGGCCCGTGGGGTCGATGGTGGGGTCGTAGGGCGCGAGGATACGCTGTTTCTGGCGGTCGGTCAGGAAAAAGAGCCAGGCCAGCGGCGAAAGCGCGGCCAGACCGCCCAGCGCGATGAGGAACCAGTAGATCTTGACGCCGCCCACGAACAGCATGACGGCGAAGATGAAGAAGTAGACCAGCGCGCTGCCGAGATCGCTCGACGCCACGACGATGAGGCCGAAAAACGCGGCGAAGACCAGCAGCATGCCGCCGATGGCGGCGGGATGGCTGATCCCGCGGGTGCGACGGAAATGCGTCATCAGATAGGCGACGATGATGATAAAGAAGATCTTCACGATCTCCGACGGCTGGATACCGATGGAGCCGAAGCGGAGCCACGCCTTGTTGCCGGTGTTGTCATCCTTCCCGAAGAAGAAGAGGGTGGCGATGAAGAGCAGGGAGAACACGAGCAGCGTGCGCCAGCGCTCGGCCAGGATGTCCACATCCAGCACGGAGAACAGCACAAAAAGCGCCACGCCGAGAACGGTGGCGAAGATCTGCACGTAGATGTACTTTGACGTCTCCATATAACGCGTCGCGCTGCTGATGAGGACGATACCGTAGGCGGACGCCAGCAGGCAAAGCGTCAGGAGATAGGTGTCGGAGCGCTTCAGATAATTCGATACGGCGCTCAAAAAGTTCTTCATAGCCGGCTCCTTGGGGATGGTAAGGGTATTTTACCATGCTCCGCTCTGCGGACATGGTAAAATTGGCCATGTGCCGTCTCCGACGGCACGGCCGTCAGATTTTGAGTGCCTCGCCGCGGAGCGGCGAGATGCACGGGTAAAATAATTGCGTCGCAGTTATTTTACCATCTTTTCGCCCGGGAGTAAACCCGGAGTTTGAAAAAGCGGGGAAAAAGGGAAAAAACTGTTTCGCGGAGCGGCGCGAAGTGCTATAATGGCTGCTGAAAGTATGACGCGGGAGGCGCCGATGGAATTCGTGACCACAAGCGAACAGGAGACGGCGGCGCTGGGCGCGCGCCTCGCGGAGAGGCTGCGGCCGGGCGACGTGGTCGCTTTATACGGCTATCTGGGGGCGGGGAAGACCGCCCTCGTGCGCGGTATGGCCCGCGGGCTCGGCATCAGGACGGGCGTATCGAGCCCCACGTTCACCATCGTGAACGAATATCTGGGGCCGACGCCGCTTTTCCACTTTGACATGTACCGCCTTGCCGGGGCGGAGGAGCTTTTTGAGATCGGGTGGGAGGATTATCTGCTGCGCGGCGGCATCTGCGTCGTGGAGTGGAGCGAGAACGTCGAGGAGGCGTTCCCGCCGGAGACGATCCGGATCGCCATCGAAAAAACGGGCGAGGACACCCGGCGTATCCGGGTGACGCCGCCGGAAGGAAGGGAGCTTTTATGAAACTGCTGGCTATCGAATCTTCCGCCAGGGCGGCGTCCGTCGCGCTGACGGAGGACGGGAAGCTCGTTTCCCAGTTCTTCCAGGCGAGCCCGCTGACCCATTCCCGCACGCTGCTGAAAATGACGGAGGACATGCTGGCCGATCTTGCCATGACGATGGCAGACGTGGACTGCGTGGCCGTCGCGAAAGGGCCCGGCTCCTTCACGGGGGTGCGTATCGGCGTGGCCGCGGCGAAGGGCCTCGCCTGGGGCGCGGACAAGCCAGCCGTCGGCGTTTCCACGCTGGAGGCGATGGCGTATCATCTGCTGGACAGGCGGGAGGGCGTCATCTGCTCCGCCATGGACGCGCGGCGGAACGAGATCTACAACGCGCTTTTCACCTCCGACGGCGCAAAGCTCACGCGTCTTTGCTCCGACAGGGCCGTGCCGCTGGCGCTCATCGTCGGCGAGGCAAAAAAAACGGGAAAGCCGTATTTTTTTGTTGGAGACGGCGCGGAGCTGTGCTATAATGCTTTTTTAGAGGCGGGGCTGCCGGCTGCCCTCCCGCCGGAGCCGCTGCGGCTCCAGAGCGCGTGGGGCGTGGCCATGGCCGCGGCGGGCAGAGAGCCCGCGGACGCCGCCGATCTTACACCGGAATATCTTCGCCTTTCGCAGGCGGAAAGGGAACGACTTGCGAGGGAGCGTAACACAAAGGAGAATAAAGTATGAGTAAAGTATACGTCTTCGACCATCCCCTGATCCAGCATAAGCTGTCCATCCTGCGTGACAAAGAGACCAGCGTCAAGGAATTCCGCGAACTGATCGGCGAGATCTCCATGCTGATGTGCTTTGAGGCGACGAGAGACCTCCCCCTGGAGGACGTCGACGTCGAGACCCCGGTGGCAACGGCGAAGTGCCGGCGGATCGCCGGTAAGAAGCTGGCTGTCGTTCCCATCCTCCGCGCCGGTCTCGGCATGGTGGACGGCATGTTCGCCATGATGCCGAACGTCAAGGTGGGCCACGTTGGCCTTTACCGCGACCCGGAGACGCTGGAGCCCGTCAAATACTACTTCAAAATGCCCCCGGATATCGCCGAGCGCGACGTCATCATCGTCGACCCGATGCTGGCCACCGGCGGCAGCGCTTCCGCAGCCATCACTTTCCTGAAGGAAGTGGGCGTGAAGCACATCAAGCTGATGGATATCATCGGCGCGCCGGAGGGCGTCGAGGTCATCCAGCGGGACCACCCCGACGTGGACATCTATCTCGCCGCGCTGGACGATCATCTCAACGAGCACGGCTACATCGTCCCCGGTCTTGGCGACGCGGGCGACAGGATCTTCGGCACGAAATAAAGACCAAAAAAAGACGCCGCGGCTGCGGCGTCTTTTTTTATGCCTGAAAACGATTCACGACCCGCCCGCCGTGAGCCCGATGACGAGGATCCCCTCGTTCGCGGCGTAGATCTCGCTGAACTGGGAAAGCGGGAGCGGCGCCGTGCCGTAGCCTGCCTCGATGGTGAAGCCGGGGCGGTCGAAAGCGGCGATGAACCAGTCCTTGTAGCCCGCGTAGGCCGACCCGGCAGGCACGTTCTCCACGGCATAGCCGGAGGCGGCGGAGAATTTCAGCGCGATCTCATAAGCGCCTTCCGGCATGGCGTCCAGATACCGCCAGTAGATGACGCGCCCCTGGGTGTGGTACGAGATGGTGAGCGCGAAATCGTGATAGCGCGTGAAGTCGTAGACGGCGCGGCTCTCCGGCGCGGCGAGCGGCGAAACGCCGACGAAGTCCCGCGGCGCGGGCGACGTGAACCCCTGGGCGAACTTGATGGCTTTGGCGTTGTCCCATCCGGCGGGGTACTGGAGATTGAGATCGACGCCGGCGATGTTCGCCTTCCAGCCCTCCGGGAACGGGATGGCGGGATAGTCGGCGGCGATGGCGGCGGCCTGCTCGAAATAAGGGCCGCTGTCCAGCTCGCCCGTGACGAGCGACACGCCGTCCGGATCGACCATGGGCATGACGTAAAGCGCTGTGGAGGCATAGAGCCGGGAGGCGCTCTCTCCGGAGAGGGAAGCGCCCATGGCGTAAGCGCGGGCATAGTTTTCCAGAAATCTCATCAGCAGCGGTGCGGTGATCCATTCGTTGGCGTGGTGGGCGGCGTTGTAAAAGACCTCTGTCGAGCCGACGCCGATGCGGAGATAGTGGAGCGGCCTGTTCATGACGCTCGCGCCCACGGAGCCCGTTTCCAGGAACGGATACCGCGCCTTGAGCCCCGCGACGCAGAACGCGAGGAGCGTGGGCGTGAAGCTCACGTCCGCGGGGACGACGGGGAACGCGAAGGGGATGACGAGACGCGCGCCTACAGGCAGCGCCAGGGCGTCCGCGTCCGGGTTTGCGATCTCGATGGCGCGGAGGGTGGTGCCGTACATCAGGGAGAGACGGTAAAGCGTCTCGCCGCTTTTGACGGTGTGCTCCGCGTAGCCGAGCAGCCAGGGCGTCAGCGCGCGCCAGGTATAGCGGCCGGCGATACCGTCGGCCGTCAGGCTGTTGGCGGTCTGGAACGCGCGGAGCGCCGCCAGCGTGGCCGGTCCGAAAAAGCCGTCTTTTTTCAGCGAAAAGCCCGCCCGGTCAAGCGCCAGCTGTAAAAGCGCGACATAGGGACCGGTGCGGCCGAGGGATAAAATGGGAAGCGTCAAAAGCTGCAACACCGCCTTTCTTTTCCATAATATGTTCAAAATGCCGCGGCTAAAACCGCCTTATCGGAAAACCATATTAAAGAAAAGGCGCAAAATAATGTTGGCCGACGGCGGGAAACGCGCCCGGGGCGCGAAGCGCCGTTTATCTTTCCCCAAAACAGCAACATATTGCCTCGGCAGGCCGCGGCTTTTTTCGCGTCCGGAGGGACATATTAACCTTTGGCGAAAGGAGGAGATGCGACCAATGGGAATGAAAACCATCAAAAAAGGCGTGCTTGCCGCGGCGGCGCTGCTGCTCTTCGCGGCGCCGACGGCGGCGTTGGCGGAGGGGGGGCCGGAGAAGCTGGTGCCTATGGGGACGGCTGTCGGGCTGACGCTGCGGACACAGGGCGTCATCGTGGCCGGCGTGGGCGAGATCGAGACGGAGAGCGGTCCTGAAGCGCCGGCGCGGGACGCGGGGCTTGCGCCGGGCGACGTGATCCTGGCGGTGAACGGCCGCGAGCTCACGAAAGCGGAGGAGCTGGCCGCGCTGTTCGGCACGTCGGAGGGAGAAGTGGAGCTGACCGTGCGGCGGAACGGCGCGGTACGGCAGATCACGGTGGAGCCCTGCCGCACCGATAAGGGCGCGGCCATCGGCGTTTTCGTGCGGGATGAGCTGAGCGGTATCGGTACGCTGACCTTTTACGATCCGGAAACAGGCCTTTTCGGCGCGCTGGGCCACGCGGTGAGCGACAGTCAGACGGGCGAGGAACTGCCGCTGGCGGAGGGCAGGCTCTCCCCGGCGGCGGTGGAGAACGTGACGCCGGGCAAGCCCGGCACGCCGGGACAGCTGGGCGGCGCGTTCGATAAGGACGACGTCCTCGGCGTCATCCTGGTGAACAGCGAGAGCGGCGTTTTCGGCGAGCTGGAGGACGTGGCCCACGGCGAGCCGCTGGAGACTGCCGCGGCGGGCGAGATCGAGACGGGCCCCGCGACCATCTACGCCACCGTGGAGGGAGAGGCGGCGCAGGCTTACGACGTGGAGATCGTGCGCGTCTACGCCGGCGGCGACAACCGGGACCTCATGCTGAAGGTGACGGACCGGCGGCTGCTGGATAAAACAGGCGGCATCGTCCAGGGTATGAGCGGAAGCCCCATCGTGCAGAACGGCAAGTTCGTCGGCGCGGTGACCCACGTGCTCATCAGTGATCCCACGCGGGGGTACGGGATATCCATCCAGCGCATGATCGAGGCGGCGGGCTACGCAAAGCCCAAGGCGGCCTGAAAACAGGGCCGACCGTATCGCAGGATACGGCCGGCCTTTTTGTTGTCGTTCTGTAAGGAGAATGTAATCGCAAACGGGAAAAAATCTGTTATACTGGAACATAACGGACCCCTTTGCCGTCATATGGTCAGAAGACTTTTTTGGAGGTGTTCCCATGAAAAAACGCATCGCTCTGCTGGTGGCCTTCGTGCTGATCGCCGGCGTTTTCTCCGGCTGCGCGGCCAACATGGGCGCCAAGGACGCCTATACGACGGAGACGGCGGCTGTTACGCCTTCCGCCGCCATGGAAAGCTACAACGAATCCAAAGCCGAAGCGGATATGCCGTACGAAACCGGGGAGGCGGACGGCGCGAGCCTCGTCGGCAGCACCGCCGTCACCAAGCCGGTCGACCTGGCGGAGAAGATCATCTATTCCGCTTCCGCCGAGCTGGAGACAGTGAAGTTCGACGAGACCGTCGACGGCATCAGCGAGCTCGTCAGCTTCTATGACGGGTTCATGGAAAGCTCCTACGTTTCCGGCGCGTCCTACCGGGAAAAGTACTACGGCTCGCAGACGTATCGCTGGGCCGAGTTCGTCATCCGCGTGCCGTCCCGCAGCTTTGAGGGCTTCAAGAGCGATCTTGAGATGTACGGCAACGTGATCGGCGTTTCCACCAGCGCGGACAACATCACGAGCCAGTATTACGACGTCGCCTCGCGGCTGACGGCGTATCAGACGGAGGAACGGACGCTCCTCGCCATGCTGGAAAAGGCGGAGAATGTGTCCGATATGCTGGAGATCGAGCGGACGCTGGCCGAGGTGCGCTACAACATCGAATCGCTCCAGAGCACGCTGAAAAACTGGGATAACAAGGTCGATTACAGCACGGTCACCGTGCGAGTGCAGGAGGTGCGGGAGCTGACCGAGATCACCGAGGTGCACCGCTCCTACTGGGAGGAGATCCGCGACGGCTTCCTGGCGAGCCTGAAGAGCGTGGGCCGCTTCTTCAAGGACCTGTTCGCATGGTTCGCGAGCAATCTGCCGGTCATCGTGCTGGTGGTGCTCATCGCGCTGGCGGGGCTTGCCGTGCTGCGGAAGCTCGTCCGCGTCGATCCGGAAAAGAGAGCGGCGCGCAGACTGCGCCGGGAAGAGCGCAAGGCGGCCAGAGCCGCGAAGCGCGCAGCCAGAAAACAGAAAAAAGCCATGAAGCAGGAAGAGAAAGGCGGGGAAGAATAAGATGAAAAAACTGATAACGCTTTTGCTGGCGGCAGTCATGCTGCTGTCGCTCTTCGGTTGCGCGGCGCAGACGCCTGCGACGCAGGAACAGGAGCCGGCGCAGAACGGGTCGAAGCCGGCCGCGCCCGCCGACAAACAGGATACGGACGCGGAGCCGGTCGCGGCGCTGACGCCGGACGGCGAGCTCGTCATCACGGATAAGCTGGCGCATTTCGCCGCCAGTTACGACGACGTGCGCGACGCCATCGCAAAGCTGCGCCAGGCGTATGACGAGGCGGCTGCCGGCGGCGTGCGCAGCGTGAACACGAAGACGGAGAGCGCGGCTGACGCGGCGGAGCCTGAAATGCCCGCCCCTGCGGGAGAGGAAGGGCTCGGCAGCGGCGGCAGTGACGATTATTCCGAAACGAACGTCCAGGTCGCGGGCATCGACGAGGGCGATATCGTCAAAACGGACGGCGCGTATATCTACGCCGTCGGCGAGAACAAGCTCAAGATCTTCTCCGTGGATGAATTCGTCGTGAAAAAGGTCGCGGAGCTGACGCTCGGCTTCGAGAAATATGAAGACAGCAAGAACAGCTACAGCAACGATTACAAATCCGTCCGCGAGATGTTCGTGGCAGGCGATATGCTGGCGGTGATCTCCGATCACAGCAGCTATTCCTCCAAGCGGACGGGGGCGAACGACTGGTCCTATGAAAGCTCCAACCGCGCCGAAGTCGACTTCATCGATATCACCGACCGCACCGCGCCGAAGATAGCGGCGACGCTGGGCCAGGACGGCGGCACGATGACCACGCGCCTCGTGGGCGACCGGCTCTTCGTCGTGAGCCGCTATTACATCTACAACTATGACGACGGTGACATGCACACCTTCGTGCCCGCGCTTTACCGGAACGGCGAGAAGGCGCTCATCGACGCGAACAAGATCTGCATCCCCGTCAACCCCTCGGAGACCTACACCGTCGTGACGGAGTACGACGTGGCCTCCGCCGTGATGAAGGACACCGCGGCCGTGCTGACGAACGGCGCCTCCCTCTATATGGACGCGGAGCGCATCGTCGTGGCGGGGCAGAAGCACCAGCAGGACGTCACCGCCGAGCGGACGGAGAGCGTCTACAAGGTCAAGGAATACTATGAGTACGACGCCACGGAGCTGACGGCCTTCGACATCACGGGCGACGGCCTTGCGTACATCAACACGGCGCTGGTGGACGGCTATCTCGACAGCCAGTTCTCCATGGACCGCTACAACGGCGATCTGCGCATCGTGACGACTCACGCTTCCTACAGCTACGCCGTCTACGTCGACGAGGCGATGGGCTTTGAGAACTACAGGTGGAACGACGACCACAAGACGTACAACAACCTCTATGTCCTGGGCGCGGACATGGTCCGCAAGGGCGCCGTGGAAAACCTGGCGGAGGACGAGCGCGTCTATTCCGTCCGGTTCGACGGCCCCGTCGGCTACTTCTGCACGTTCCGCCAGGTCGATCCGCTCTTCACGGTGGATCTGTCCGATCCGGCGTCCCCGAAGATCCTGTCCGCCCTCAAGATCCCCGGCTTCAGCGAGTATCTCCACGTCTGGCAGAGCGGGCTGCTCTTCGGCCTCGGCTATGATACGCGGGAGGAGTCCTGGGGCGAGGAGAGCTGGACCACCACGGACGGCGTCAAGCTTTCCATGTTCGACGTGTCCGACCCGGCCAACGTGACGGAGAAGTGGAAGCTGAGGCTGGATTATGACTACAGCGACACGATGTACAACCACAAGTCCGCATTTTTCGACAGCGCGCGCAACATCATCGGCTTCCAGGCGGAGGACGGCTACGCCCTTTACAGCTTCACCCCGGAGGACGGCTTCCGGGAGCTGGCCTGGGTCCACGGCGAGAAGCTCGGCAGCTGGAACATTCGCTGCGTGCGGATCGGCGAGTGGCTCTATCTTGTCGGCGCCAACGCCATCTACGTGCTGGATATCAGCGACAACTACACCGTCAGGGCGACGACGCCCATCTGAACGGCAGAATAAAAAAACGGCTTCCGGACCACCGGAAGCCGTTTTTGTTTTTTGCTCTTTTACAGCTTGAATTTCAAGCTGATGTCCAGCGCATTCACCGTATGGGTGAGCGCGCCGATGGAGATATAGTCGACGCCCGTTTCTGCGACCTCGCGGATATCGCGGTCGCCCATGTTGCCGGAGGCTTCGACGATGGCGCGGCCGTCGATGAGCTTTACGGCGGCGGCCATGTTCTCCACGCTCATGTTATCCAGCATGATGATGTCCGCGCCGGCGTCGAGACATTCCTGCACCTGCTCCAGCGTCTCGGCCTCCACCTCGATCTTCAGCGTGTGAGGCGCGGTGCGCCGGGCGGCCTCCACGGCGTTTCGGATGCCGCCGGCGGCCTCGATGTGGTTGTCCTTGATGAGCACGCCGTCCGCCAGATTGAAGCGGTGGTTCTTCGCGCCGCCGCAGCGCACGGCGTACTTTTCCAGCACGCGGAGCAGCGGCGTCGTTTTGCGGGTGTCGACGACGTACGTTTTCGTGCCGGCCAGCGCGTCCATGGCGGCGCGGGAAGCGGTGGCGATGCCCGACATGTGCTGCAGCAGATTGAGGGAAACGCGTTCACCGGAGAGGATGGAGCGGGAAGCGCCGCTCACCGTGGCGATGATGTCGCCCTTCTGCACGCGGTCGCCGTCCGCGACCAGCGGCTCAAAGCGCACCGTTTCGTCCACGAGGTGGAAGACGCGGCGCACCACGTCGAGCCCGCAGACGATACCGTCCTGCTTGGCGAGGAATTTCCCCGTGGAAACGGCTTCCGCCGGGATACAGGCCAGAGTGGTGATATCTCCCGTGCCGATATCCTCCTCCAGCGCGTCCAGTAAGAACTTGTCAAGTCCGGGATAGGTCATGGCGTATCTCCTTTTCAGCAATCTTCTCTGTAATGGGCGCCGACGCTCTCGCGGCGGTTCAGCGCGGCGGTCAGGATGTCCAGCGAAACGGTGGCCAGGTTGACGAGCTCCGCATACTCGATGGAGCTGTCGAAGCAGGATTCCAGTCGCTCCTGGATCTTTTTCATCTCGCCGATGGCGTAGATGAGGCCGTTTTCGTTGCGTACGACGAAGGCATAGGTGCTCATCAGGTGCTGCATATACTTGCGCGTCTCGGCGTAATCGAGCTTGGCGGCAGGCCGGACGGGCAGCTTCAGCAGCTGGGCCTCCGCCTGCTCCGCGCTGTTGTAGCGGCGGTTGATATCGCGGGCGGCGCGGCGGCCGAACACCAGGCATTCCAGCATGGAGTTGGAGGCCAGCCGGTTCGCGCCGTGGACGCCCGTGCAGGCGGCCTCGCCGCAGGCGTAGAGACCGGGCACGCTTGTGCGGGAGTTGAGGTCCGTCTTGATGCCGCCCATCAGATAGTGATGGACCGGGCAGACGGGGATATAATCCTTCGCGATGTTGATGCCGCGCTTCAGACATTCCGTGAAGATCGTGGGGAAGCGGTGGCAGAGCTCGTCCTCCGACTTGGCGGTGATGTCGATGTACATGTGATCCTCGCCGGTGCGGCGCATCTCCGCCGTGATGGCGCGGGCCACGATATCGCGCGGCGCCAGCTCCGCCAGCTCGTGCTGGCCGACCATGAAGCGCTCGCCCTTGCCGTTTTTCAAAAGACCGCCCTCGCCGCGGACGGATTCGGAGATGAGGAACGCGCGCTGGTCGCGGGTGGGGGACCAGAGGCCGGTGGGATGGAACTGGATGAACTCCATGTTCGTGAGCTCCGCGCCGGCGCGGGCCGCCGCCGCCAGGCCGTCCGCCGTGGCGATGGAGGGGTTGGTGCTCGTTTCGTAGACGGAGCCGCAGCCGCCGGTGGCGATGATGAGGGCGCGGGTGGAAACGATCTCATACGTGCCGTCCAGCGCCTGGGTCAGGATACCGGACACGGCGTAGTTCTCGTCCGTCAGGATATCCACCAGGAAGGTGTTGTCCCGCATTTCGATGTTCTCGCGGTCGCTCGCGATACGGGCGAGCGTTTTAACGGTCTCGCGGCCGGTGGCGTCGCCGCCGGCGTGGACGATACGGTTCATATGGTGGCCGCCTTCGCGGGTGCGGTCCAGGTCGCCGGACTCGTTCAGGTCAAAGGGCACGTGCATGGCCACAAGGCGCTTGATGTCGGAGGGGCCCTCGTCCACCAGCACGTGGACGGCCTCCTCGTCGCAAAGGCCGGCGCCGGCGATGATGGTGTCGCGGAAGTGGAGCTCGGGATCGTCGTCCGGCGAAGTGGCCGCGGCGATGCCGCCCTGGGCCAGCCAGGAATTGGAGATGTCGATCGTCTCCTTGGCAAAGATGCAGCAGAGCAGGTCGTGGCTCAGGTTGAGCGCCGTGTACAGGCCCGCGATGCCCGCGCCGATCACGACCACGTCGTAATGGCTGCGGCGGGCGATCTTGATACTTCCGTCAACGATATAACGCATAGCTTTATCCTCTTTTCAGTTCTTTATCCGGCAAAGTGAAAGACGATGCCCACCGCCGCGCCGATGACGATGAAAAGGGCGGGATGGACCTTGGAGAGCTTTTTGACGCGGGTCAGCGCGAAAACGGCGAGAGCGAGGACGACAGCTTTCCAGTCAAGGAGGGAAAGGAGGGAGCCGGTCTCGCGGTAAGCGTCCGTCCGCAGGAAGACCAGCGCGGCCACGCCGGCGCCGGCCGCGGCGATCATGGCCACGGAGGCGGGACGAAGCCCGGAAAAGACCATCTTGACCTTTTCGCTCTCGCGGAAGCGGCTCATCATCGTGGCGATGACGGCGCCGACGATGAGCGCCGGAGCCAGGATGCCCAGCGTGGCGATGACGCCGCCGATAAGGCCGGCCGTCGTATAGCCGACATAGGTGGCGGTGTTGATACCGATAGGGCCGGGGGTGGATTCCGCCACAGCCAGCATGTTGGTCAGCTCTGCCACGGTGAACCAGCCCGTACGGGCGGAGAGCTCCTGCAAAAACGGGATGGTGGCAAGACCGCCGCCCACCGAGAACAGGCCGATCTTGAAAAAGGCGAAGAAAAGGCGCAGGTAGATCATTTCGCCGCCCCCTTTCGGAGGGACGCGGTCACATAGCCGGCGACGCCGGCCAGCAGCACGATGATCACCTTGGAAACGTCCGTAAAGAGCGCGAGGCAGAAGACCGCCGCGAAAATGGCGATACCGGCCTTATCCTTGACGCCCTGCTTCCACAGCTTGATGACGGAGTTCAGGATCAGCACGCAGACCACGGCGCGGATACCGGCAAAGGCGTCCTTCACCACCTGCAGCTCCGCGAAGTTGGAGATGAAGGCCGCGATGGCCGTGATGATGACAAGAGAGGGGAACACGAGGCCCAACGTGGCGAAAAGCGCGCCCCAGAAGCCGCGCTCCTTATAGCCGACGAAGGTGGCCGTGTTCACGGCGATGATGCCGGGCGTGCACTGGCCGATGGCGTAATAGTCCATCAGCTCATCCTCCGTAGCCCAGCCCTGGTTGTCCACCAGCTCCCGCTGCAGCATGGGAAGCATGGCGTACCCGCCGCCGAACGTGAAGAGCCCGATCTTGGCGAAGGTATAGAACAGTTTGATGAGGAATGCCATGGGGTAGTCTCCTTGCACCGTGGGATATTTTTTATCTTATCTACTATATACTTTACCGTCCCGGGTGTCAAGCGGGGAAAGGCGGAGAAAGAAGCGTTCCGGCGGCTTGAGAAACGGCGGCGGATGTGCTATGATAAGGTCGATACGGAAGGGATCTCCTCCTGTATCGACAAGGGGGTAGAGACATGAAACATAAAACGTTGTTCCTTTTGATCCTGGCGGCCGTTCTCCTGCTTTCCGCCTGTGCGGCGGAGAAAACGCAGGAGCCGGCGGAGGAGCCCGCACCGCAGCAGACGGACGGGCCCGCGCCGCAGACGACGGAGCCGCAGGAGCCGCCGCTCCCGCAGAAAGTGGCGGTCACTTTTACGCGGAGCGATGTCGAGCGCGCGGACGACGACGGCGAATACCTGGTATCGTGCCGGTATCAGATGCCCATCGTTTCAACGGGCGACGATAAGGTCGACAAAGCCGTCAACGACACGATACGGGGCACCCACGAGACGTATCTGGACGCGCTGGACAGACTTTATAACGACGCGAAGGCGGAACGCGCGGAAAACGAATACTTCTGGGGACCTTACGGCATCGACCGCGACGTTTATGTCGGACGCGCGGATGAGCGCGTCGTGTCGCTCGTTTACCTGGATTATTATTACACGGGCGGCGCGCACGGCTATACATGGCACCTCAGCGAAAACTACGACGCCGCGACGGGGAAGCTTTTGACGCTGGATGATCTCGGCAAGACGGAAGAGCTGGCGGCTTACGCCGCGAAGCGCGTGCCGGAGCTTGCGGAGGAAAGCGGCCTCACGGAAGATTTCTATGACGACTGGCACGAAACGGCGAGCGGCCTCCTGCGCGAGGGGATGTGGACGCTGACCGGCGAAGGGCTTGAGGTCTACGCCGGCGAATACGAGCTCGGTCCCTACGTCATCGGCGCGCAGACCTTTACGATACCGTACGAGGAACTGCGCGGCATGCTGAAAAAGGCCTATCTGCCCGTTGAGCGCAGCGGTGACGCCGCGGAGGGCGACGCGCTCACCGTCAGGCGTTTGAGCGACGCCGACACGAGCGGGATGCGCGTGGACACCGTTGTGGTGGACGAGGGCGGCGAGGAGGCCTTCATCGTGCCGACACAGACCGTCTACGATCTCGAGGTGGTCGGCATCGCGTATTACGACTATAATGAGCCGGTCGATACGCAGCTTTATTACCGCGCGGGATGCGTGACGGAAAAGGACGCCGTCTGCGTCACGAGCTACATCCCCGACGTACAGCCCGCGCTCGCCGTGCGCTGTACGCTGGCGGACGGCACGGTCTATATGCGCGGCATCTCCCAGAGCGGGGAGGACGGCCATCTCATGCTCGTTGAAACGAGCTTTGAAGACGCCGTCGATATCATCGACCTGCTGCCATACAGCGTCGATCTGGACGGCGACGGCGCGGAAGAGACGATCGACTACCGCTATTCGGACAACGCTTACGAGGACAACGTCTACCTCACGGTGAAAAGCGGCGCGCGCGTCTATGAGGTAGAGCGTTTTATGAGCCGCGTGACCGATCTGTGCCTCTATGATATCGACGGCGACGGACGACAGGAGATCTTCCTGTGCGGCGACGAGTTCTCCGACGATTACGTGACGTTCTGCTGGCGGTTCGACGACGGCCTGCACGCCATCGACTTTTCCGACGGGCTGACGAGCGACGACGAATTCGACCCGCCGGAGGAAGAGGCGATGTATATGCCCGGCTTTATCAAATACTTCACCGGCGGCGAACTCGTCATGGCGAATCGCGTCTTTATGCTTGGCACTTACGACGCGGACATGACGTATGCGTACGTTGACGGCAAGATACGGGCTGTCGGCGCCGTGTGGGAGGTCAACGACTTCGATTACGAGCTGACGCTGAAAGAGCCGCTTCGTATCGAAACGATGGATGGGCACGCGACGCTGGCCTCGGGGACAAAGATACGCCTCATCGCGACGGACAGGATCGACACCGTCTGGATCCTCACGAACGACGGCAATTACACGTACGGCTGGTTCAACGTTTCCTACAAGGACGACGATTACGGGGCCTTTATCGACGGGATCTCCGAATTCGATTATTTCGACGGGCTCATTTACGTGGGCTGAAAGGATGGGCGCTATGGGCATGAACATCGATTTTACGGGCAAGACCGTCCTGGTCACCGGCGCGGGCCGGGGCCTCGGCAAGGATATCGCGCTTTTGTTCGCGGACTGCGGTGCGGACGTGTATCTCGGCAACCGGAACGTGGAGGAAGGCCAGCAGACCGTGCGTGAGATCGAGGCCATGGGCCGCCGTGCCGGCTTCACCCGGTGCGACGTGGCGCGCAAGGAAGACGTGCGCCGTCTGGTGGACGACGCCGTCGCCTTCGGCGGCGGGCTCGACGTCATCGTCAACGCGGCAGGCGTCGTCTCCACGGAGGACACGCTCGCTATCTCCGACGAGGAGTTCCACCGCATGCTGGATATCAACCTGTACGGCACGACCCATATCCTGGATATCGGCCTTGCGTACATGGAGGAGCGCCGGGCCGGGAACATCGTCACCATCTCCTCCGTGGCGGGGCGGGTGAACGGCGGCATGATGCCGCTCTACTGCGCGTCCAAGGCGGCCGTTATCAACCTGACCCAGGGCGCGGCGCGGCTCGCGGCGCCCTACGGCGTGCGCGTCAACAGCGTGGCGCCCGGCATCATCCGCACGAAGATGTGGGAGCAGATCCTGGACGGCATGAGCAACGGCTTCCGGGGGGACGACGTGCCCTCCGACATCACGCCGGAGCACCGGGAGAACAAGTGGAAGGCCTGTATCCGCAATGCGATCCCGCTGGGCGTCGCCCAGACGGGGGCGGACATCGCTTGGGCGACGGCGTTCATCGCGTCGGACTTCGCCGCGGCCATCACGGGCCAGGTCCTGACCGTGGACGGCGGCCAGACGATGGTGTAAAAAACATAGCAAAAGCGGGTACGCATGACGCGTACCCGCTTTCTTTTTTGCTTATCCGGCCAACAGCGCCGTCAGCTCCCGGCGTATCTCCGCGATGAACTCATCCGTCAGCACGCTGCGCACGGTGTAGCCCGGCTCCGCCATGCGGGCAAGGTCCGGCGTCATGATGCCGCGCTGCATGACGTTGACGGTCGCCTCGCCCAGCTTGCGGCCGAAAGCTTCCAGCGCTTCGTTGCCGTCCAGCTCGCCGCGCTTGGCGAGCCCGCCGCTCCAGGCGAAGATGGTGGCCACAGGGTTCGTGCCGCACTTTTCGCCCTTCAGATACTTGTAGTAATGGCGCGTCACGGTGCCGTGGGCGGCCTCGTATTCGTACTTGCCGTCCGGCGTCACGAGGACGGAGGTCATCATGGCCAGCGAGCCGAAGGCGGTGGAGACCATGTCGCTCATCACGTCGCCGTCGTAGTTCTTGCAGGCCCAGATGTAGCCGCCCTCGGAGCGGATGGTGCGGGCCACGGCGTCGTCGATCAGCGTGTAGAAATAGGTGATGCCGAGCTTCTCGAAAGCTTCCTTGTAGTTTTCGTATTCCTCCTCGAAAATGCGCTTGAATTCGCCGTCGTACACCTTGGAGATGGTGTCCTTGGTAGCGAACCAGAGATCCTGCCGCTGGTCGACGGCATACTGGAAGCAGGCCTTGGCGAATTCGCGGATGCTCTGCTGCGTGTTGTGCATGCCCTGCCAGACGGCGCCGGCGGCGACCTTCTGCACGGAGAGCGTCTGCTCCGCGCCGCTCTCGCCCCGGAAGGTCAGGAAGCACTCCCCGGGCTCCTCCGTGCGGAGCTCCACGGCCTTGTAAACGTCGCCGTAGGCGTGGCGCGCGATGGTGATGGGCTTTTTCCAGCTTTTCACCGCGGGCTTCACCGCGTCGATGAGGATGGGCGCGCGGAACACGGTGCCGCCCATGATGTAGCGGATCGTGCCGTTGGGGGAGGGCCACTGCTTCGTCAGCTCCGGGTATTCCTCCATGCGCTGGCGGTTGGGCGTGATGGTGGCGCACTTGACGGCCACGCCGTACTTCAGCGCGGCGTAGGCGGAATCGTAGGTCACCTTGTCCTCCGTGGCGTTCCGGTTCAGAAGGCCCAGGTCGTAATACTCGCTTTTCAGCTCCACGAAGGGGAGGATGAGCTCGTCCTTGATCTGCTGCCACAGGATGCGGGTCATCTCGTCGCCGTCCATCTCCACGATGGGCGTCGTCATCTTGATCTTTTCCATGGTGTCTCTCCTTTATCCCGCGCCATAGCCGGCGGCGTAATAGTTCATAAGGCAGCCCTCCGTCAGGATGAGACGCTCCTCCGGGGAAAGACCGCGGCAGTAGAGCGTGACGTCCGTGACGCCGGCGGCGGTCACCAGCCTGGCGGCCAGTGCCTCGCGGCCGGCCAGGATGGCTTCGCGCAGGCCGGGGACAAAGATCCAGTCGCCCGGTGAAGCGTCGAACGCGGTGCCGGGGGCCAGCGTGAAGGGCACGATGCCCCAGTTGATACAATTGGAACGGTATCGTTTGGCGGCGTATTCGTAGCAGATGTTGGCGAAGCCGCCCAGCACCTTCTGGCAGGAGGCAGCCTGCTCCCGGGCGGAGCCGTCGCCCGGCTTGCGGGCGAAGACGCAGCTGCCGATGGAAACGCGCGCGCCGTCCGCGCCGAGCAGGGCCAGGATCCCCGCCGCCTCCGGCGCCGTTTTGCCGGCCAGGTGGAGCTCCTCCATGGCGCGCACCTCCTTGCTGCGCGCCACATAATCGGGCACGCGGCGGGAAAGGGCGAATTCCGACAGCCGCACGGGGTTCGAGCGGTAGCTGGAGGTCTCGCCGGAGGGGATGAGCTCGTCCGTGGTGGTCACCTCGTCCTGGATGACGGCACAGAAGCGCAGCAGGAGGTCGTCTTCCAGCTTCGGCATCTTCGGCCAGTCGGTGATGTTGGGGCCGAGCTTGAGCGCCGCGTTGGGGTCGGGGCGGCCGAAGCCGTTATAGCAGCGCTTGGCGTAGATCTCGTCGGTGTAGTGATAGTCGCCGGGCGTCACGGTGTAGTCCACGTCCGTCGCCGCGGTCAGCACGCCGCCGTTCGCCGCCGTGGCGGCGATGGAACGGGCGTCCATCAGCGCGACCGCCGCGATCTGGCCGTCGGCGGGGCGGGAGCCCTCGCGGTTCGCGAAGTTCCGCGTTGCGTGGCGGATGGAGAGCGTGTTGTGGGCCGGCGTGTCGCCCGCGCCGAAGCAGGGACCGCAGAAGCAGGGCTTCATCACCGCCCCAGCCTCCAGCAGAGCGCCTGCCGTACCGTCGCGGACCAGCGCCAGATTGATGGGGGCGGAGGAGGGATAGACGGACAGGTCGAAATACCCGTTGCCGACGCTTTTGCCCTGCAGGATGGCCGCCGCCTCCCGGATGTTGTCGTACATGCCGCCGGCGCAGCCGACGATGACGCCCTGGTCGCAGTGTACCTTGCCGTCCGCGCCGATGTTCCGGCAGAGATCCAGCGTCACCTTGCCGCCCAGCTGGCGGTTGCAGTCCTCTTCCGCGGCGCGGAAGTATTTGGCCGGGTCGGCCTGCAGTTCGTGGATGGTGCAGGCCTTGCTGGGGTGGAAGGGGAGAGCGATCATGCTCTCCATCCGTTCCAGATGGATGGTGACCATGCGGTCGTAGTAGGCGCCGTCCTCCGGCGCGAGAGGGGCGTAATCCTCCGGACGGCCCACGTCCTCGTAATAGGCGCGGACGCGCTCATCCGTGAGCCAAACGGAGCTCAGACAGCTCGTTTCGGTGGTCATCACGTCGATGCCGATACGGAAGTCCATGGGCAGCGCGGCGATACCGGGGCCTGCAAACTCCAGGATACGGTTTTTCACAAAGCCGTCCGGGAACGTGGCAGCCACGAGGGCGATGGCCACGTCGTGGGGACCGATACCGTGGGGGACTTCACCCTCGACCCAGACGAGCACCACCTCCGGCGGCTCGATGTCCCAGGTGTTGTTCAGCAGCTGCTTGGCAAGCTCGCCGCCGCCCTCGCCCACGCCCAGTGTGCCGTAGCAGCCGTAGCGCGTATGGGAGTCGGAGCCCAGCACCATTTTGCCGCAGCCGGCCAGCTTCTCCCGGGCGTACTGGTGGATGACCGCCTGGTTGGGCGGCACGTAGATACCGCCGTATTTCTTCGCGGCGGACAGGCCGAAGGCGTGGTCATCCTCGTTGATGGTCCCGCCCACGGCACAGAGACTGTTGTGGCAGTTGGTGAGCGCGTAGGGCAGGGGAAAGGCCTTCATGCCGGAAGCCCGCGCCGTCTGGATGACGCCCACATAGGTGATATCGTGGGAGATCATCGCGTCGAAGCGGATACGCATTTTGCCGCTCCCGCCGCCCTTTTCGTGGGCGCGCAGGATACGGTACGCCATGGTCTTTTCCCGGGCCGGGATGTCCGGCGCGTCTGCCTTTGCCGGCGCGCCGTTCGCAAGATAAACGCCGTCGGCTCCTTTTTCTATCATCTCCATCGTTTTTCTGGCCTCACTTTTCATCGGATAAGCGTATCTGCGCCGCGAGACGGTCGCGCGCGGCCGTGATGTGTGCCGTCATGGCGCGCTCCGCCGCGGCCGCGTCCCGGGCGGCGATGGCCGCGCAGATGGCCCGGTGCTCCGCCACGGATTCCACGGCGCGGCTGTGCTGCTGGACAGAGGCTTTCCGGTATTTCTGTATCTTCTTGTGCAGGGGCTCCAGCGTATCGTAATACACCGCGCTGCCGCTGCAGCGGTAGATCATGTCGTGGAACTGGCTGTCGAGGCTCTTGATCCTGTCGCTGTCCTCGCGCTCGGCGTAGAACGCCTGCAGGTCGACGACGTCTTTCATCGCCGCGAGATCCTCATCGCTGATATTGGCCGCGCAGGCGGCCGCCGCCAGCCCCTCGATACGCATGCGTATCTCGTAGATACAGGCCGCGTCCTCCGCCGTGATGCTGAGCACGCGCATGCCCTTGCCGCAATCCTCGATGATGTGCTCCTGCTCCAGCCGGGTCAGCGCCTCCCGCACGGGGGTACGGCTGATGCCCATGCTCTCGCAGAGCTTCAGCTCGGTCAGGATGTCGCCGCGTTTATAGACGCCGGACAGGATGTCGTTTTCCAGCCGCTCGAACACCTGATCGGCCAGGGATACGGTCTTGTGTGTGATCATGCCGTCGCCTCCTTATAATCTTCGCAGCTGGCCGCCGGAGAGCTCCTCGATCTTCATCTCCAGCTCATGCACACTGAGCGTGGTCTGGCGCCCGCCTTCATACTCCGCGTCGATCCATTCTTTCAGCTTTTCCACCAGCGGGCTCTTTTTGTCCACGGCCTCCGTGGCGGGCAGGTTATAGTTGTCGTTGATCCAATAGGCGATCCCCGCAAGGCCGGAGTTCTTGCCGATCATGACGGAGGGCCGCCGGTTCAGGATCTTGCCGGTGTCGAAGATGTTGTAGATATGCTCGTCCTTCATGAGGCCATCCGCGTGGATGCCGGCCCGCGTCACGTTGAAGTTGCGCCCTACATAAGGGGTCATGGGCGGGATCTGATAGCCGATCTCATGCTTGAAGTAATCCGCTATCTCGGTGATCACCGTGGGATCCATGCCGTCCATGGAGCCGCGCAGGGAGGCGTATTCGATGACCATCGCCTCCAGCGGCACGTTGCCGGTGCGTTCCCCGATGCCCAGCAGCGAGCAGTTGACGGAGGACGCGCCATAGAGCCACGCCGTCGTGGCGTTGGCGACGGCCTTGTAAAAGTCGTTATGGCCGTGCCACTCCAGCAGCTCGCTGGGCACGTCGGAGTAGTGCTGCAGGCCGTAGATGATACCGGGCACGCTGCGGGGCAGCGCCACCTCCGAATACGGCACGCCGTAGCCCAGCGTGTCGCAGGCGCGGATACGCACGGGGATGCCCGCCTCGGCGGACAGCTTGGTCAGCTCGTTGACGAAGGGGACGACGAAGCCGTAGAAGTCGGCGCGGGTCACGTCCTCCAGATGGCAGCGGGGCATGACGCCCGCGTCAAAGGCCATCTTCACCGTGCCGAGATACTGGTCGAGCGCCTGCTTGCGCGTCAGCTTCATCTTGTGGAAGATGTGGTAATCGCTGCAGGAGACCAGGATGCCCGTTTCCCGGATACCAAGGTCCTTCACCAGCCGGAAATCCTCCGGCGTGGCGCGGATCCAGGTGGTGATCTCCGGGAAGGGAAGATCCAGCTCCATGCACTTTTCGATGGCTTTGCGATCCTTTTCGCTGTATACGAAAAACTCCGTCTGCCGGATGATGCCGAAAGGGCCGCCCAGCCGGCTCATCAGCTTGTAAAGATCGACGATCTGCTCCACGCTGTAGGGCTCCACGGACTGCTGTCCGTCCCGGAAGGTGGTGTCGGTGATCCATATCTCCGGCGGCATGCCCATCGGCACGCGCCGATGGTTGAAGGCGACCCGGGGCACCTCCTCATAGGAGAAGAGGTCGTTGTACAGGTTGGGCTTCGCCACGTCCTGCAGGGAGTATTTATAGTTCCTTTGCTCCAGCAGGTTTGTCTTGTCGGATAATTCCAGCATTTGCATCCCTCGCTTTCGGGCTGGTCGTGTGGCACAAACGTATAATTGTATACAATTATACTCATGCCCGTGCGTTTGTCAATACAAAAATATGTGAATAAAAAAGCAGCCCGTCCCTCCGGACGGGCTGCTTTCGGCCAAGCGTTTTTTAACCCTGGCCGTCAATGACGGAAAAAGTGTTCATGCTGTAGGCGAACCGCGTTCCATAACCCTCGGCGCTCTCGATGGTGTAGTGCGCCGCGGCGATGAAGCAGCCGCCGGGGGCGGGGATGACGTAGACGGTCTGCATCGGGCCGAAGCTTTCCCTGGCGTCGTAGGCGTCGATACGGATGCAGGAGCCGGCACCGTCAAGCGTCCAGGGCTCCGTGTCGACCGCGTTGAAATCGTCTGACAGAGCCGCGCTGACGGCCGCTGCGGCGGCGTCGGCGTCCTCCGTGTCGGATCGCACTTCGAGATAGTTCCAAGGATCCTCAGGGTCGTCGTAGAGCGAGATGAAGCGCTCGCGGTCCGGTTCGCTGTGCCGCTCGAGCGACTCATATTCGTAGTCCAGCTCGAAGCCGAGCGTCTCGTTCCGGACGTGCTCATAGTTCACCGGCTCCTCCATGCCTTCCAGCATGATGACGGCTTCAAAGCGCTCGCCGTCCCGTCTGCCGGAGGCGGTCTCCGCTTCGGCCGGTTCGTCGGGCACGATCGGCTCGTCAGATCCGGTCGGACCGGCGGGCTCGGCGCTCACAACGGGCTCATCCGGCTCGGCGCTTACAACGGGCTCGTCCGGCTCGGCCGGAGCCTCGCTTTTTGCGCAGCCGGTGAGCGTTATCATCAGCAGGGACAGCAGTATCAAAAGTACTGTTATCGCGTGATCCGTATAAGCTTTTTTTCTCATTGCTTCCACATCCCAATCGCTCAATGGACGTTTTTCAGCACACCGCCCTCCCGGCGCGATTCCTCCGCCGCAATACCCATCAGATGGCTCTCGATAGAGGCCTCCAGTGTGGTCGCGCCGTCCGTCTTGCCGGTCATCATATCGTACAGCGAGCTCACAAGGCCGTAGTCGCCGCCGCCGTGTTCAGCGCCGGTCATCGTGCTCAGCTCGGATATCTTCCAGGTCTCGGCGGGCTCACCGTAGACGAGTAGCCGGATCGTGTCCGCGTGCTCGTCGAGCTGTATCTCGCCCAGCGTGCCGTGGAAGGTCATCTTGCGGCCGGGATAGTTCGTGAAGCCGGTCATCGTCAGCACGGCTTTGACGCCGTTTTCAAACGTCATCATGGTCTCCTCGTGGTCGACGACGTCGTTGTCGCAGTGATAGACGCAGCGGCCGTACTGGCTGGTCTTCAGCCGCAGGAGCGCGTTTTCTTCGTTGATCTCCAGTCCGTCGCAGAGGATGGCGGTCATCCAAGGCAGTTCGCCCTTTGAATCACGGGTCAGATAGATCCGCTTGGCGCTGTACGGGCAGGTATCGACGCAGTGGCAGTCCAGGCAGCGCTCTGCGGCGCCTTCCGGTGCGTTTTCCGGCTTGAAATAGACCAGGTCGCCCACGGAGGCGATGGTCTTACACCTGGCCTTGGCATAATGCTGCAGCAGGTCCAGATCGTGGCAGGACTTGGCCAGGATCATGGGCGCGGTGACGTCGTCGCGGCGCCAGTTCCCGCGCACGTAGCTGTGCGCCTGATGGGCATACCAGACCTGCTCGGTGGCCTCGATGCAGACCAGCCTGCCGATTCTGCCGGTGTCCAGCAGCTCGGAGGCCTTCAGAAAGGCGGGGGCGTAGCGCAGCACGTGGCAGACGAAGACCTTTTTCCCGGATTTCTTCTGGGCAGCCAGCATGGCGAGACAGTCCTCACGTTTGTCGGCGATGGGCTTTTCCACAAGGATGTCATAGCCCAGCTCCAGACCCTTGATGGTCATCCAGGCATGGTCGTGGTCCTGGGTCGTGACGAACAGGATATCTGCTCGCTTCTCGGCAAAGAAGGCGTCCGCGTCGGTAAAGGCGTTCTCTGCAGCGACGTGATATTCGTTTCGCCTCCGCTCCAGCAGCACCGGATCGATGTCGCACATGGCCGTCACCTTCAGCTTGTCCCCAAAGCTTTTCCGGATAATGCTGCCGTAGGCGCCGCAGCCCCTGTGTCCCGTGCCGATGATCGCAATGGTAAGGATATCGCTCATAATGACCTCCCGGCTTATTGCAAGCCTTAAAAAATAATAAAAATCTTTATCGATCGAAGCCAAATACATCGGGGATGGCGGCTGCGCCAAAAGTCGATACCCCCATCCTGTACATGGCCTTTGCGTGGATCCTGTCGTGCCAGATGAACCGTCTCAAAACTTTCCTGACCGACCATAGTTCGTCATAACTGCCCGTTACCGGCTTCAGCGACAGAAAGTCTGGGATGGATTCCAGGGCGCCGAAGCCCCTTGCTCTGCAGGATACGATCGTTCCCTCGTTATCGGCCTCCACGCCGATCTCGGAAAAATAGTAAGCGTTCACATTTTTCGTGTGCTGATACATCTCTTCGGCGGTGCGAGGCACGTCTCCGTAAAATGTCCTTCGTATGGGGTTGACACTCTTGTTTTTGTCGGGGAATGCCGTATAGAGCGCGTGAAGATCTTCCGCAGACTTTATGGCGATCGATTTGAGATACCGGTATTCTTCCGCGCGCAAAGGCTTTTTTTCTGTTATGAACAACACGTCGCTGTCGGCGTCTTTGATCTGCAGATCGGATCTTTTTTCCTGAACGATCTCGATATCGCATCCGTTGATCGGCACTTCGCCCTTCCAGAGCTGGAAGCGCCGTATCTCGTCCGGCATTTTGAGCATGGCTTCTTCTTTTGAAGCGCCCCTTGTGAAAGCGCCCGGAAGATCGTCAGCATACAGGATGCTGTCACCGCCGTTATGCTCCCACACGCACCTGATCTTCATGAGTTTCCTCCATAGAATCGGAAATCGTCGGATCGATTATAGCACATACAAAACGACTGTGAAAGCAGTAAAAAATTTGGGAACAGTGAGCCTTGCTTTTCTGCGGAAAAGCCACGGCGGTCGCAACGTGCCGCCGGCGCCTTGTCAAGAGCCGCCTTTTGGAGAGGAGGAGCGACGGAGTGAGTGAGAGATGGCGTTTGCCCTGAAAAAAGAAAACGCCGTCGCGAACGATACAAAGTCCGCGACGACGATGGTCGGAGTGGCGGGACTTGAACCCGCGGCCTCTTGGTCCCGAACCAAGCACGCTACCATCTGCGCTACACCCCGATGCGGTCAGCCTGTTCATTATAAGTTTGCTTTCGGCGCTTGTCAAGAGAAAATCGACGCGGACGGCCGGAGCGGCGGCATAACGGGGCGGGGCAGGGCATAGACTTGTCTATCAGCTGTTGCGGACAAAAGAGGGAGGGCGACGATGGCATATTATTATGGTGAAACAGCGGACTCATCACACGCTTCCGGCGATGATGGCGGCGGGCGCGCTTTCGCGCTACCCGTCCGGCTGCTGGTCTGTTTTTTTCTCTGCGCCACGGCCCTGATCGCCAAGGTGTTTTTCCCGGCGCAGACGGCGGCGGTGCTCGGCCGTCTCGGCGTCAGCGTCGATTACCGCGAGGCCGCCGAGGCCATCGGACGGGCTGTCGGCGGTGAGGAGGAGGTGGGGGAGGCGCTCCGCGAGGCGTGGGACAGCGCCGTCGATACGGCGGATAACGCGCCTGTGCCGGCAGCGGCGGAGGAACAGGGCGCGGCGCCGGTCTTCGCCGCGCGTTATGAGGAGCCGCTGACCGCCGCCTATGCCGGCGAGCCGGTGCCGGCGGAGGAGCCGACCTATGACGAGGCGGCCGTGGCCGCTTTCCGGGAGACGCAGGCGCCTTACGCGTCCCGCGGCGTGCCGGAGCGGGCGACCTATGAGATGCCGGTGCTGGCGCTCGACTGTATCTGCCCCGTCATGGGGACGGTGTCGTCCACCTTCGGCTACCGGACGCACCCGGTCGACGGCGCGGTGCGCTTCCACTACGGCACCGACGTGGCTGCCCCTGCGGGGACGGAGGTGGACGTCTTTGCCGACGGCACGGTCAAGACGGCGGGGAACAGCGCCAGCTACGGCCGCTACGTCATGGTGGAGCATGAGGACGGCGTCGTCTCGCTTTACGCGCATATGAGCAAGGTGTGCGTCAAGGCGGGCGACAGCGTGCTCAAGGGCGATAAGGTGGGCGAAGTGGGCAGCACCGGCAACGCCACCGGCGCCTGTCTCCATTTTGAGCTGCGGGTGGACGGCCTGTACGTCAATCCGGAATATTACGTTTCATGGAGCTGAAGCTGGGGCGGCTGACGGTCAGAGCCGGAGCGGCCCTGATGGCGGCGGCGGTCTTCGTCCTGGGAGGGGCGGAGCTGGCCGCCGCCGTTTTTATCGCCGCCGCGGCGCACGAAGCGGGCCATCTGGCGGCCCTGCGGCTGACCGGGGCGCGCCTTGTGGGGATCGAGGCGGGCTTCGGCGGCGCGCGTATCCGGTACCGGGGCCGGATCGGCCTCCGGCGCCAGGCGGCCGTCGCCGCCGCCGGCCCCGCGGCCGGGGCGCTCCTCGCCCTGCCGCTCGCGCGTTTGGGCGGCGCGTTCGCCTGTACCGTCGCGGGGGTCAGCGCGGCGCTCTCCGTCTATAATCTGCTGCCCGTTTCCGTCACCGACGGCGGCGTCATCCTCCGGTGTCTGGCGGAGGCGGCGGGTCTCGCGGCGGAGCGTGTCAGCGCGGCGGCGGACGCCGTCCTCTGCGGCGGGCTCGTCCTGGCGGGGACGCTGGTCCTTTTTACCACGGGCGGCGGGCTGACGCTGATCCTTTTCGGCGTTGTGCTCTGGACGGAATCTTGCAAAATCAGGGCGCATGGTGTAATATGCTAAACGAATTCTTTCGGAAGGAAACCGTTTGCCATGATGCCGGAACTGGAGCGGGTGCTGCCGACGGTGCAGAAGCCCGCGCGCTATACGGGGGGCGAATTTAACCAGATCGTCAAGGACAAGAGCGCCGTCGATCTGCGCTTCGCGTTCTGCTTCCCGGATACGTACGAGGTGGGCATGTCCAACCTGGGCATGCGTATCCTTTACGGCGCCCTGAACGAGGAGCCCGGCGTCTGGTGCGAGCGCGTTTTCGCCCCCTGGGGCGATATGGAGGACGCCATGCGCGCTTCGCACATCCCGCTCTACGCGCTGGAAAGCGGCGATCCGATCCGTGATTTCGATATGATCGCCTTCTCCGTCGGGTACGAGATGGCGTTTACCAATGTGCTCAATATGCTGGATCTCGCCGGGCTGCCCATCCGCGCAGCGGAGCGCACGGCGCTCACGCCCATCGTGGCGGCGGGCGGCACCGTCGGCGTCAATCCGGAGCCCATGGCCGACTTCGTCGACCTCTTTTTCGTGGGCGAGGGGGAGGACGTCGATCTGGAGGTCGTGCGCCTTCTGAAAAAAGCCAAGGCGGCGGGATGGGACAAGCAGACTTTCCTGGCGGCTGCTGCCGGGATCGAGGGCGTTTACGTCCCCTCGCTCTACGAGCCCGTATACCGGGCGGACGGTACGCTGCAGGAGATGAAGCGCGCGTCCGGCGCGCCGGAGCGCGTCACGAAGCGTATCGTCGAGCGCATGGACGAGGCGTATTACCCCGTGAAGACCATCGTCCCGTCCACGGAGATCATCCATGACCGCGTCGTGCTGGAGCTGTTCCGCGGCTGTATCCGCGGGTGCCGCTTCTGTCAGGCGGGGTTCATCTACCGCCCCGTGCGGCGGCGTTCGCCGGAGGCGCTGGTGAAGATCGCGGAGGAGGCCCTGGCCGATTCCGGGTATGAGGAGATCACGCTCTCATCCCTGTCCTCCAGCGATTACAAGGGGCTGGGGGAGCTTTGCGACGGTCTGCTCGACTGGTGCGAGCCCCGGAAGATAAGCCTCTCCTTGCCGTCCCTGCGGGCCGACAACTTCTCCATGGGCCTCATGGAGCGGGTGCAGAAGGTGCGGAAGACCGGCCTGACCTTCGCGCCTGAGGCCGGCACCCAGAGACTGCGCGACGTGATCAACAAAAACGTGCGGGAGGAGGACGTGCTGAACGCCTGCCGTATCGCGTTCGAGGGCGGATGGAGCACGCTGAAGCTCTATTTCATGCTGGGCCTGCCGACGGAGACGGACGAGGACGTGCTGGGCATCGCCGACCTTGCGAACAAGGTGGTCCATGAGTGGCGGGAGCACGCGTCCAACAAGAACCGCGGCCTGCGGATCACGGTCAGCACCTCCTGCTTCATCCCGAAGCCCTTTACGCCGTTCCAGTGGGAGGGGCAGATATCGCGGGAGGAATACATGCGCCGCGTCACGCTCCTGCGGGACAATTTACGCGCGCGGTGCGTCACCTATAACTGGCACGACGCGGATACGAGCCTCGTCGAGGCGGTGCTTTCCCGGGGCGACCGGCGTATCGGCCGCGTGATCGAGAACGTCTGGCGCGCCGGCGGCAAGCTGGACGCGTGGAGCGAATACTTTTCCTTTGACCGCTGGATGCAGGCCATGGCGGACGCGGGCGTCGACCCGGCGTTCTATGCCTGCCGCGAGCGGAGCACGGACGAGGTCCTGCCATGGGACGTCATTTCCGTAGGCGTCGATAAAGCGTTTTTTATCCGGGAGAGGGAGGCCGCTTACCGCGGCGTCGTGACCCGCGATTGCCGGGCGGGCTGTTCCGGCTGCGGCGCGGACAGGCTCATGACGAAGGGAGGGCGCTGCGATGGATAGGCTCCTTTTCCGGAAGGAGGGGCGCGCCCGCTATATCTCCCACCTGGACCTCATGCGCACGTTCCAGCGCATGTTCCTGCGGGCGGGGATCGCCATCAAGCACACGGAGGGCTTCAATCCCCACCCCTACGTCGCCTTCGCCATGCCGCTGCCGCTCGGAACGGAAAGCGATTGCGAGCTTATGGATTTCGGCCTTCTGGGGGATACTGACAGAAAGGACGTCCCGGCGCTTTTGAACCGTGCCGCGCCGGAGGGCATCACGGTGCTGGCGGTCTACGAGGCGGAGCGCAAGCTCTCCGCCATCGCGTGGCTCGCCGCGGACTGCCGCCTCGTCTATGATCACGGCGTCCCGCCGGACGCGGCGGCGCGGATAAGAGAACTCTTTTCACGCAGCTCGCTCACCGTCAGGAAAAAGACGAAGCGCGGCGAAGCGGAGCTTGACGTGATACCGCTTTTGAAAGACTTTTCGCTGGAGCAGACGGGGGAACGGGAGCTGCTGCTCCACGTGACCCTCGCGGCGCAGGCGCCGACGGTCGCCCCGGCGCAGATCGCGGAGGCCGTCCGCCTTTACGAGCCGGCCCTCGCGCCGGATTTCGCCGCTTTCCGCCGCAGGGAGGTCTATGATCAGGACGGCGGCGTATTCAGATAACACTTATGGGAGGAAACAAGATGAGCAAGGTCAAGACCATCGGCGTCCTCACCTCCGGCGGGGACGCGCCCGGCATGAACGCGGCCATCCGCGCCGTGGTCAGGGCATGTATCTATAACAACATCCGCTGTATCGGCGTGAAGCGCGGCTACAAGGGCCTCATCGACGGCGACATGAAGGAACTCGCCGGCGCCGACGTCAGCGGGATCATCTCCCGCGGCGGCACGATGCTCTATACGGCGCGTAGCCCCGAATTCATGACGGAGGAGGGCGTGGCAAAGGCGGCGGAGAACTGCTGGGCGCACGGGATCGAGGGCATGGTCGTCATCGGTGGCGACGGCACCTACCGCGGCGCGCTGGAGCTCTCAAAGCACGGCATCGCCGTCGTCGGCGTGCCTGCCACGATCGACAACGACATCGCCTGCACCGATTACACCATCGGCTTCGACACGGCCTGCAACACGGCCATCGAGTGTATCGACAAGCTGCGGGACACCATGGAATCGCACGAGCGGTGCAGCGTCGTGGAGGTCATGGGCCGCCACGCCGGGTATCTCGCGCTGGAGGTCGGCGTGGCCGTCGGCGCGTCCACGGTGCTGGTGCCGGAAAAGCGCGTGGATTTCCAGCGGGACGTGATCGAGCCCATCCGCAAGGGCCGTCTCTGCGGGCGCACCAATTATAACGTCGTCGTGGCCGAAGGGGCCGCCTCCGCCGTGGACGTGGCGGAGCGTATCAAAAACGAGACGGGCATGGATACCCGCGTCACCATCCTGGGCCACATCCAGCGCGGCGGCACGCCGCTGAGCCGCGACCGCGTGGCGGCGTCGCTGATGGGCGCGATGGCCGTGAATATCATGGCCAGGGGCGCGAAAAACCGCGTCATCTGCGAGCGCAGCAGCCAGTATGTGGACGTGGACATCAACGAGGCGCTCAACATGAAGAAAAGCATCGACGACGAGACGTGGGAGCTCATCAAAGAACTGAAAATGCGCTGAAAAGTTTGAAAAAAGTCCTTGCATTTCCAAAAAAGTTGTGGTAAACTACCAAGGCTTGCGTTAGGCGCAGGTGTGTTATCGGGGCGGTCCGCTACCGCTTGAGCGCGGCATTGAACGCCTGACAAGAAGGGAGGATATATCACCATGGATCTGGTCAAAACGCTTAGTGAGCAGTATATGAAGCCCGAGCTTCCCCCCATGAACGTCGGCGACACCGTTTCGGTCACTGTCCGCGTCAAGGAAGGCAACCGTGAGCGTACTCAGGCTTTTGAAGGCACCATCATCGCGAAGAAGCACGGCGGCATCAACGAGACGATCACCGTCCGCCGTATCTCCTACAACGTCGGCTGCGAGAAGGTGTTCCCCGTGCATTCCCCGACGATCGTTTCCATCAAGACCGTGCGTCGCGGCAAGGTCAGGAGAGCGAAGCTCTATTATCTCCGCGGCAAGGTTGGCAAGAAGGCGAAGGTCAAGGAGCGCATCTAAACAACGGCATTTTTCAAAAAAAGGGGCGTATGCCCCTTTTTTTCTTTTTGTTTTTTGTGTATAATCAGTGTAATTTGGGATTTTAGTGAGAGGCACGGATCATGGTACAGGGAAAACATCAACTGAAGGAGCCGTCCACCGACGGCAAACTGGAGCTTTACGACTGGATACAGAGCGTGGTCTTCGCGCTGGTGATCGGCATCCTTGTCTTCATCTTCATCGGCCGCGTCGTCACGGTGGACGGCAGCTCCATGTACCCCACGCTCCATAACGCGGACAAGATCATTACCTCCGACCTTTTCTACACGCCGAAAAACGGCGATATCGTCGTTTTCCAGACGGACGTCTACGGGGCGGACGCGCTGGTGAAACGCGTCATCGCGACGGCGGGGCAGACGGTGGACATCGATTTCGACCGGGGCGTCGTCACCGTGGACGGTGAAGCCCTGGACGAGCCGTACGTCAACGAGCTCACCTACACGCGGGAGAGCTTTTCCGGCCCGCTCACCGTGCCGGAGGGGTATCTTTTCGTCATGGGCGACAACCGCAACGCGTCGGAGGACAGCCGGTCCGACAGGGTCGGCCTCGTGGATACGCGCTGCGTCATCGGCAAGGTACTTTTCATCGCGCTGCCGGGCAAGGATGCCGGCGGACGCGATCTGGGACGGATAGGGAGCCCGTATCATGAGTGACGCGCTGAACATCCAATGGTTCCCCGGGCATATGGCCAAGGCGCGCCGCGCCATGGAGGAGGATCTGAAGCTGGTGGACGCCGTGTGTGAGGTCATCGACGCGCGCATCCCCGTCTCCAGCCGCAACCCCGATATCGCGCGCATGGCGGCGGGCAAGCCGAAGCTGGTCATCCTGAACCGGGCGGACCAGGCCGACCCCGCCGCGACGGACCGCTGGGCGGCTTATTTCGCCGCGTGCGGCGTTCCCGTCCTGCGGACGGACGCGAAGACGGGCCGTGGCGTTGGCGGCTTTACGGGCGCTGTGCGCGCTCTCATGAAGGACAAGATCGCCGCCAACGCCGCCAAGGGCCAGGCCGGGCGCCCCATCCGTATCATGGTGGTGGGGATCCCCAACGTGGGCAAATCCTCGCTCATCAACCGCGTGGCCGGCCGCAGGGCGGCGGAGACCTCCGACCGTCCCGGCGTCACCCGCGGCCGCCAGTGGGTCCGGATCGGCGACGGGATCGAAATGCTCGATACGCCGGGCGTCCTCTGGCCGAAGTTTGACGATAAAAGGGTGGGGGAGCACCTTTCCTTCACCGGCGCCGTCAAGGACGTCATCCTGGACGGGGAAGCGCTGGCCTGCCGCCTGCTGGAAACGCTGCGGGACGCCGCGCCGGACAGTCTGCGGGAGCGTTACGGCTTCGAGCCGGAGCCGGCGCTGACGGGGTACGATATGCTCGCCCTTGCCGCGAAGCGCAGGGGCTTTCTCCTGCGGGGCGGCGCATACGATACGGAGCGCATGGCGGCCATCCTGCTGGATGAGTTCCGGGGCGGCAAGCTCGGCCGTATCACGCTGGAAGCGCCGCCGGAGGTGCCGGATGGAACGTGATTGGTGGGCGGTCGAAAAGACCGTTTATGACCGCGGGCTCAGACCCGTCTGCGGGTGTGACGAGGCGGGGGCCGGCCCCTTGGCCGGGCCTGTCTACGCCGCGGCCGTCATCCTGCCGGAGGGCCTCGTCATCGAGGGGCTGGACGATTCCAAAAAGCTGACGCCGAAAAAGCGCAAGGCGCTTTTCGACGTCATCTGCGCGGAGGCCGTGGCGTACGCCGTGGCCAGCGTCGATGAAAAAGAGATCGACCGTATCAATATCCTGAACGCCCGCATGAAGGCCATGGACACGGCCATCGGGCAGCTCGCCGTCAAGCCCGCCTGGGCCCTGATCGACGGGAACCGGTGCGCCGGTATCATGTGGCCCTGCGAGTGCGTCGTCAAGGGGGACAGCCGCAGCGCGAATATCGCGGCGGCCTCCGTTCTCGCCAAGGTGAGCCGTGACCGCTTCATGGACGAGATGGCGCTCCGCTATCCCGGCTACGGCTTTGAACGGCATAAGGGCTACGGCACCGCCGCCCATTACAAGGCGCTGCGGGAGCTGGGGCCCAGTCCGATACACCGGCTGACGTTCCTGAAAAAGATGCATTGAGGCGCCGTTATGGACAGGAAGCTTCTGGGCAGATGGGGGGAGGCCTGCGCCGCCGACTATCTGCGGAAACACCATTACACCGTCGTGGCCGCCGGCTACCGCACGCGGCAGGGGGAGATCGACCTCATCGCGGAGGACCGGCACACGGTGGCGTTCGTGGAGGTCAAGCTCCGCGGCGCGGGCGCGCTGGATACGCCGGCGGCGTTCGTGGACGCGCGCAAGCAGCGGCGTATCATCGCCGCGGCGAAAGCGTGGCTCGCGCAGGAGGAAACGGACAAGCAGCCCCGGTTCGACGTCATCGAGGTGTACGCGCCGGAGGGCATGCAGACGGCAAAGCCGTCCGTCCATCATATCGAAAACGCTTTTGGAGAAGAGGATGACTGATATGCGTTATGTAAGCACGAGAGACAAAAACGTCCGGGTCACCGCGGCGGAGGCCATCGCCAAGGGCCTCGCCGGCGACGGCGGCCTTTTCGTCCCGGAGACGATACCGGCGCTGCCGGAGGGGGCGATACCGGCGCTCTGCGCCATGGATTACCACCGTCGGGCCGTGTACGTGATGAAGCTCTTTCTGGAGGATTATTCCGAGGCGGAACTGACCGATTTCGCGGCCAGAGCCTATTCCGCCGCGCATTTCGACGCGCCCGCCGTGGCGCCCACCGTCCCGCTGGACGGCGACACCCACGTGCTGGAGCTGTGGCACGGGCCTACCTGCGCCTTTAAGGATATGGCGCTGCAGATCCTGCCGTATTTCCTGACCGCCGCTATCGAAAAGACGGGGGACAGCCGCAGCGTCTGTATCCTCGTGGCCACCAGCGGCGATACCGGCAAAGCCGCGCTGGAGGGCTTCCGGGACGTGGCGCGCACGAAGATCATGGTGTTCTATCCGGAAAACGGCGTCTCCGCCGTCCAGAAGCTGCAGATGACCTCCCAGGAGGGGGAAAACGTCGGCGTCTGCGCCGTCAAGGGCAACTTTGACGACGCCCAGAGCGGCGTGAAGGCGATCTTTTCCGACGCGGCGTTCGCCCGTCTGGCGGACGAGCGGGGGTGGATCCTGTCCTCGGCCAACTCCATCAACTGGGGGCGCCTCCTGCCGCAGATCGTGTACTATATCTCCGCTTACTGCGATCTCGTGAACGACGGGACCGTCGCCTGCGGCGAGCCCATCGATTTCTGCGTGCCTACGGGCAACTTCGGCGATATTCTGGCGGGGTATTACGCGAAGCGCATGGGCCTGCCGGTCAGGACGCTCCTCTGCGCCTCCAACCGGAACGACGTGCTGACCGACTTTATCCGCACCGGCGTTTACGACCGCAACAGGCCGTTTTATACCACGGTGTCGCCGTCCATGGATATCCTCATCTCCTCGAATCTGGAACGGCTTTTATATCACGTTTCGGGAGCGGACGACGCGCAGACCGCGGGCTATATGAAGCAGCTTTCCGAGTCCGGCCGCTATACGGTGAGCGACGCGGTCAGAAAGGGCGTGCAGTCCCTCTTTGCCGCCGGCTCCTGTACCGACGAGGAGACGAAGAAGGTCATCGGCCGCGTCTTCCGGGAAAAGGGCATGCTGCTGGATACGCATACGGCCGTCGCCTGCGGCGTGCTGGAAAAGTACCGCCGCGAGACGGGGGACGGGACCCACTGCGTCCTCGTCTCCACGGCCAGCCCCTATAAGTTCTGCCCCGCCGTGCTGGAGGCGCTGGGCCATCCCCAGGCCGGGGAAGGGCCGGAGCTCATCGGCCGCCTGGCGGAGGTCAGCGGCACCGCGTCCCCGCGCCCGCTGCGCGATCTTGCGTCGCGTAAGCCGCGCTTTACGCAGTCGGTGGAGAAAGACGCCATGCCCGCCGTGGTGGAAGCGTTCCTTAAGTAACCCGGGCGGGACGGGCGCGAAGGCCCGTCCCGCAGCTTCACAGGGAGGTTTTGGGCGTGAACGTGCCGCAGAACGTCTCCGTTTTGCGGATGGCGTTGCGGGACTCCACCGTGATCTTCTCCGCGCAGCAGCAGTTGTCCGTCCCGTGGTAGCGGCAGTTGACGACGCCGCAGCCCACGCCGGGGAGCTTCTCGCCGTGCGTGTCCGGCTTGTACGTGTGATCCGTCATGCTCATGTTTCTCCTTTTTGCCGTTTTCGGCGTCTTTATTGTTTGAAAAGCGGCGCTTCTTTATTCTTTTCGCGGGAGGTGAAAAACTTGCTCTATACCATCGGCGATCTCCATCTCTCCTTCGGCGCCGATAAGCCCATGGACGTTTTCGGCCGTGAGTGGGAGGGACACGCGGAGAAGCTGCGGGCCGGTTTTTCGCGTCTGACGGCGGAGGATACCTGCGTCATCTGCGGCGATCTGACGTGGGGGATCAACATGGAAGCGTGCAAAAACGATTTCAAATTTATCGACGGATTGCCCGGAAAGAAGATCATTTTGAAAGGAAATCACGATTTCTGGTGGCAGACGGCGGCGAAAACAAAGGCGTTTTTTGAACAAAACGGCATCAAAACCATCGAAGTCCTGCACAATAACTGCTTTTTTTATAACAAAAACGTGGCGATCTGCGGCACCCGCGGCTGGTCTTGCACGGAAGAGGGCAAAACGCATGACCGGAAGATGGTGCGGCGGGAGGCCATGCGGCTGGAGGCTTCGCTGAAGGCGGCGGGAGACGCGGAGGAGAAGCTCTGCTTCCTGCATTATCCGCCCCTGTTCGGCGGCGCGCGGCTCGACGAGCTCATCGACGTGATGAAGCGCTACGGCGTCCGCCGCTGCTGGTACGGCCATCTCCACGGCGCGGGCCGCGCCCTGGCCTTTGAGGGGGAGATGGAGGGGATCGAATACAGGCTCATTTCAGCCGATCACGTGGGTTTTTCACCGGTTTTGGTGCGGGAATGACGATTTCATCATAATTTCATTGCATTTGCAGGCAATTGTTGATATAATACTTTGGCCGTTTAAGCATCAAAAAGTGTAAAAAGCGGCGAAAAACCGCTTACTTTTAGGAGGACTGATTACAGTGGAAGTTAAGGGATTTGAAAAGAAAGAGAAAAGCACGGCGGAAATGACCGTCCTGGTATCGCCGGAGGAGTTCGAGGCCGCCGTCAACAAGGCCTATCTGAAAGAGCGGGGAAGGATCGCCGTCCCCGGCTTCCGCAAGGGCAAGGCGCCCCGCAAGATGATCGAAAATCTTTACGGCACGGGCGTTTTCTATGAGGAAGCCATCGACGCGCTCTGCCCCACGGCGCTCCGCTTCGGCGCGGACGAGCAGAAGATCCGCGTGGTGGGCCAGGCCGGCGTGAAGGATTTCAGCGTGGGCGACGACAAGTCCCTTACCATCGAGTTCGTGGTGGCTCTCTATCCCGAGATCGCCATCAAGGGTTACAAGGGCATCAAGGCCGAGAAGCCGGCCGTGCACGTGGTGAAGAAGGACGTGGACGCGGAGCTCGAGCGTATCCGCGAGCGGAACGCCCGTATCCAGGCCGTGGAGCGCGAAGCGAAAGAGGGCGATATCGTCAACATCGACTTCGAGGGATTCACGGACGGCAAGGCGTTCGACGGCGGCAAGGGGGAGAAGCATGACCTGACGCTGGGCTCCAAGACCTTTATCCCCGGCTTCGAGGAGAAGCTCATCGGCGTGAAGGCCGGCGACAGCGTCGACGTGGACGTGACCTTCCCGAAGGATTACGCGCCGGAGCTTGCCGGTAAGGACGCCATCTTCAAGGTCAAGGTCAACGAGGTCAAGGAGAAGCTCCTGCCCGACCTGGACGACGAGTTCGCCAAGGACGTGTCCGAGTTCGACACGCTGAAGGAATACACCGCCGACGTGAAGAAAAAGCTCGTCGAGGAGAGAGAGCACGCCGCCGGCCATGAGTTCGAGGACAACGTCATGGACAAGCTGGTGGAGCTTGTGGAGGGCGATATCCCCGACGCCATGGTGGACGAGCAGGTGGAGGAGACGATCGCCGATTACGACCGCAACCTCAGCTCCCGCGGTATGAGCTTCCAGCAGTACATGTCCATGATGGGCATGGACGTGGCCGGCTTCAAGCAGACCATGCGTCCCTCCGCCGAGCGGCAGCTCAAGGCGCAGCTGGCGTTCGAGAAGATCGCGGAGCTGGAGAAGATCGAGATCACGGACGAGCGGCTCGAGGAAGAGTACGCAAAGATGGCCGAGCAGTATAAGATCAAAGTCGAGGACATCAAGGCCGCCGTCGACGTGGAGCGGCTGAAGAACGAGCTCCGCTATGACGCGGCGCACAAGCTGGTGATGGACAGCGCCGTGGCCGAGAGCAAGGCCGCGAAGGAGCCCAAGGAAGAGGCTGCCGAGAAGCCGGCGAAGAAGACCGCCCCCAAGGCGAAGAAGGAAGCCCCCGCGGACGAGAAGGCCGAAAAGCCCGCCAAGACCGCGAAGAAGGCCGCCCCCAAGGCGGACGCGGAGAAGAAACCGGCGAAGAAGACCCCCTCCAAAGCGAAAAAGGACGAGGCCTGAAGCGTTTTTGCTGAATAAGGCCCCGCGTTAGTGGATAGTATCAGAGCATGAGTCATGATAAAGGAGTTGCCTTATGAGTTTAATACCCTATGTTGTTGAACAGACCTCCCGGGGGGAGCGGTCCTACGATATCTTCTCCCGCCTCCTCAACGACCGGATCGTTTTTCTGGGGGAGGAAGTGAACGATGTGTCCGCCGGTATCGTGGTGGCCCAGCTGCTGTATCTGGAGGCGCAGGACCCGGACAAGGACATCAGCTTTTACATCAACTCTCCCGGCGGCTCCGTCTCCGCGGGCTTTGCCATCTATGACACCATGCAGTACATCAAGCCGGACGTTTCCACCATCTGCGTGGGTCTGGCGGCCAGCATGGGCGCGTTCCTGCTGGCGGCGGGCGCCAAGGGCAAGCGTATCGCGCTGCCCAATTCGGAGATCATGATCCATCAGCCCTCCGGCGGGTTCCAGGGGCAGGCGACGGATATCAACATCCACGCCCAGAACATCCTGCGTATCAAGGACAATCTGAACCGTATCCTGGCGGAGAACACCGGCAAGCCGCTGGACGTGGTCCGCGAGGCGACGGAGCGGGACAACTTCATGACCGCGGAGGAAGCCAAGGCATTCGGGATCATCGATCAGGTGATCGTAAAACGCTGAATTAACCGGTAGGTCTATCATGCAGGGAAACGACGATAACAACAAATTGATACGGTGCAGCTTTTGCGGCAAGACCGAGGCGGAAGTCAACCGGATGATCGAGGGCAAGGACGCCTACATCTGCGACGAATGCATCGGCCTTTGCGAAAGCATCATCTCCGAGGACTATTACCACGAGGAGCCGGAGCCGGCCAGCGTCGGCGAGGTGATGAGCAAGCTGCCCAAGCCGGCGGAGATCCGCGCTTACATGGACCGCTACATCATCGGCCAGGAGCGGGCGAAGGTGGCTCTTTCCGTGGCGGTGTACAACCATTACAAGCGCATCTACTTCGGCGGGAACGACGATACGGAGATCCAGAAGAGCAACATCCTCATCGTGGGGCCCACGGGCTCTGGCAAGACGCTCTTCGCCCAGACGCTGGCCCGGATCCTGGAGGTGCCCTTCGCCATCGCGGACGCCACCACGCTGACGGAAGCCGGCTATGTGGGCGACGACGTGGAGAACATCCTGCTACGGCTTTTGCAGGCGGCGGATTTCAACGTGCCGCTGGCCGAGCGGGGGATCATCTATATCGACGAGGTGGACAAGATCGCCCGCAAGAGTGAGAACACCTCCATCACGCGGGATGTGTCCGGCGAGGGCGTGCAGCAGGCGCTGCTGAAGATCCTGGAAGGGACCGTGGCCAACGTGCCGCCCCAGGGCGGACGGAAGCACCCGCACCAGGAGTTCATCCAGATCGACACGAAGAACATCCTTTTCATCTGCGGCGGCGCGTTCGACGGGCTTGACAAGATCATTGAGAACCGTCTGGACAAGAAGGCCATGGGCTTCGGCGCCGACGTGCAGAGCAAGAAGGACCGCGACGTGGGCGAGATCTTCCAGAACGTCCAGTCCCACGACCTGCTCAAGTTCGGTATCATCCCGGAGCTGATAGGCCGCATGCCGGTCATCGTGCCCATGAAATCGCTGACGCGGGACGACCTGGTCAAGATCCTGACCGAGCCGAAAAACGCCCTGACGAAGCAGTACAAGACGCTGATGAGCTACGACCGCGTCAAGCTCGATTTTGAGCAGGAGGCGCTGGAGGCCATGGCCGACAAGGCCATCGAGCTGGACATCGGAGCCAGGGGCCTGCGCAGTATCATGGAAAGGCTCATGACCGACATCATGTATGAGGTGCCCTCCGACGACAAGGTGGAGCGGGTGCTCATCACGAAGGACTGCGTCGAAGAAAAAGAAAAAGCAAAGGTGTTCCACCGTCCGAAGCCGCAGATCGACCCGGACGCGGAAACAGCCTCTTAACACAGCGTTGAGCCGCACTTACATTCGGGAAGTGCGGCTCATTTGAAAATCCCAACGGAGGACAGCATGGAATCTACGGAAAAAAACACAAAGCGGTTTCCGCTCATGGCGCTGCGGGGCATCACGGTGTTCCCGCGCATGTCCATGAGCTTCGACGTGGAGCGGAAGGCGTCTGTGGCGGCGGTGGAAGCCGCCTCCAACGAGGGCCGGCGTATCTTTCTGGTGACCCAGAGAGACGTGCTGGTGGAAGAGCCTGACGACCGCGACCTTTACAAAATGGGCACGATCTGCGTCCTGAAGCAGTTCATCCGGACGCCGGACGGCGTGCGGGTGATGGTGGAGGGGCTCTGCCGCGCCCGGCTGGAGGAGACGTTCCGCTTCGGCGACCTGGTCTACGCGGAAGTGACGGAACTGCCGGAGACGGCGCAGGAGGCCCGGGGCGCCAGGGCGCAGGGACTGCTGCGGAACGCCGTGTCCCTGTTTGAGGAATACCTGGAGATCGCGGGCAATCCCTCGCCGGAGACGCTCATCAGCCTGACCATGAGGAACGAGCCGGGCTATACGGCGGACTACATCGCCCAGAACGCCGCGCTGAAATACACGGAGAAACAGCAGGTGCTGGAGACCGTCGACCGGACGAAGCGGTTGCGCGCCGTGTGCGCCCTGCTGGCGCGGGAGGTGGAGGTCCTCGGTATCGAGAAGGAGCTCAACGAAAAGGTCTACGGCAGCATGATCCGCGACCAGAAGAACAACGTCCTGCGCGAGCAGATGCGCGTCATCCAGTCGGAGCTTGGCGAGGACGACGTATCCGAGACGGACGAATACCGGGCGAAGATACGGGCGCTGAAGCTGCAGCCGGAGATCGAGGACAAGCTGCTGAAAGAAACGGACCGGCTCGCGAAGCAGCCTTTCGGCTCCGCCGAGGGCGCGGTGCTGCGCGGGTATCTGGACACCTGTCTGGAGCTGCCCTGGAACAAGACGACGAAGGAGCGGAACGATATCGCCGAGGCGCGGCGTATCCTTGACAGGGATCACTACGGGCTCGACAAGGTGAAAGAGCGCGTCATCGAATTCCTTGCCGTGCGCCAGCTGGCGCCGGACGTCAAAGGCGGTATTCTCTGTCTCGTGGGGCCTCCCGGCGTGGGCAAGACCTCCATCGCGTACAGTATCGCCCGGGCGACCAACCGGAAGATGGCGCGCATGTCTCTCGGCGGCGTGCACGACGAGGCGGAGATACGCGGCCACCGCAAGACGTATATCGGCGCTATGCCGGGGCGTATCATCGCCGCCGTGAAGCAGGCGGGGAGCATGAACCCGGTCATCCTGCTGGACGAGATCGACAAGCTGGCGGACGATTACCACGGCAGCCCGGCCTCGGCGCTGCTGGAGGCGCTGGATCCGGAGCAGAACACGACGTTCCGGGATCATTACCTGGAAATGCCGTTCGACCTTTCCCGCGTGCTCTTCATCACCACGGCCAACAATCCGGACACCATCCCGCCGGCGCTGCTGGACCGGATGGAGGTCATCGACGTGCCGAGCTATACCGATGAGGAAAAGCTGCAGATCGCGCGGCGTCATCTGCTGCCCAAGCAGCGGAAGAAGCACGGGCTGGACGGCCGTATGCTCCGCGTGAGCGACAACGTCATCCGCGAGATCATCGCCGGCTGGACGCGGGAGTCCGGTGTGCGTCAGCTGGAGCGCGAGCTGGCGGCTCTGTGCCGCAAGACGGCGGCCGTTGTCGCCGAAAAGACCGCGGACAGCGTGACGGTCAAGGCGGGCGAGCTGGAAAAGTGGCTCGGTGTCCGGCGCTACAAGCCGGAGACGATGACGGGCCGCGACGAGGTGGGCCTCGTCCACGGGCTTGCGTGGACGGCCGTGGGCGGCGAGCTTCTGAACGTGGAGGCGATCGCCGTGGACGGGTCCGGCAAGCTGGAGCTGACGGGCAATCTCGGCGACGTGATGAAAGAGTCGGCGCGGACGGCGGTATCGTATATCCGCAGCCGGTGCGACGTGCTGGGCGTCGATAAGGATTTTTACAAGACGAAGGACATCCATCTGCATTTCCCCGAGGGCGCGGTGCCGAAGGACGGCCCCTCCGCGGGCATCACCATCACCGTGGCGGTCGTGTCCGCGCTGACGGGCGCGCCCGTCCGGAGCGACGTGGCCATGACGGGAGAGATCATGCTGAACGGGCGTATCATCCCCATCGGCGGGCTGAAGGAAAAGACCATGGCCGCCCTGCGCTACGGCATGAAGACCGTCGTCATCCCGGCGGAGAACGCGTCCGATCTTGCGGAGATCGACCAGACCGTGCGGGCGGCGCTCGATTTCGTGCTCGTTTCCAGCGCGGACGAGGTGTTCGACCTGGTGATGGACCTGCCGGAGAAGCAGCAGGCGGAGCCGGAGAAGAAGCGCGAAAAACGGCGCGCCGCCGCCAAGAGCGCGGCGCCGGCGCCGATGAGGCAGTGATATGGATATCAGGAACACGGTATTCGTCAAGTCCGCGGCGGAAGCCGGCGGCTTCGTCAGGGACGGTCTGCCGCAGATCACCTTCGCCGGGCGGTCCAACGTGGGCAAGTCGTCGGTCATCAACTGTCTGGTGCGGCGGAAGAATCTCGCCCGCGTGGGCTCCGCGCCGGGCAAGACGTCGCAGGTCAACTACTTCAAGGTGGAGGACCGGTTTTACTTAACGGACCTGCCGGGGTACGGCTACGCCAAGGTTTCCAAGGCGGAGCGGGAGCGGTGGGGCCGGCTCATGGAGGCTTATTTCGCCAGCGGCGCCGTTACGGCGGGCGTGCTCATCGTGGACGCGCGCCATAAGCCCACGGCGGACGATGTGACGATGATGGACTGGTTCCGGGAGACGGGCTGTCCCGTCGTGCTGGTGGCCAACAAGTGCGACAAGGTGAAAAAGAGCGAGCTGGCGGGCGATTTGGCCGTCATCAGCGAGACGCTGGCGCCGGCGGGCGACGCGCTGCTCATCCCGTTCTCCGCGGAGACGGGGGCGGGGAGAGACGCGCTGGCGGCGACGGTTGAAAAATACGCCGCCCTGTGATAAGATGACGCAATGAGCAACGTGCTGAAAAATCTGGACTGGTCCGTGCTGACGAACGTCCTGCTTTCCATCGTGCCGGTGCTGCTGTGCATGACGATCCACGAGATGTGTCACGGCTATGCGGCGCTGGCGCTGGGCGATACGACGGCGCGGGACAGGGGGCGTCTTTCTTTCAATCCGCTGCGCCATGTGGACTTTTTCGGTCTTGTGATGATGGCGACGTTCGGCTTCGGCTGGGCCAAGCCCGTGCCGGTCGACATGAGCCGCTTTGAAAATCCCAAGCGCGGCATGATGTTGACGGCGGCGGCCGGGCCGCTCTCCAACGTGGTGCTTGCCGCGGTGATGCTGTTTCTCTACGGCCTTGTTTCCGCGGCGGGCGGCCAGGGCGCGGCGCTGTATTACGTGCGCTACCTCTTCAGCCGGACGGCGTATCTGAGCGCCGCCTTCGCGGTTTTCAACATCATCCCGATCTCGCCGCTGGACGGCTCCAAGGTCCTTTACGCGGTGCTGTCGGACGAGGCGTATTACCGGCTCATGCGGTATGAGCGGTACGGCATGATCCTTTTGGCGGTCATCATTTTTACGGGTCTGCTTGACGGGCCGCTGTCGGCCGGCGTCGGTTTTCTGATGGACAAGCTGTCGTTCGCGGCGGACGCGGGCGCCGCGCTGGGCAGTATCTTTTGACGGAGTGAGTATGGACGAGCCTGTATTCAAACTGGAGGGCGTCATCAAGACGCGGGACGAGCTGGAGGACTTTGAAGGTCCTCTCATCGTCATCCTTCAGCTGCTGAGCAAAAACAAGATCGCGATACAGGACGTGAAGATATCCCTGCTGCTGGACCAGTATCTGGCCTATCTGGACGAGAGGAAGGCCATGGATCTGGATATCGCCAGCGAATTCGTGGCGATGGCGGCGCACCTTGTGTTTATCAAGGCGCGCATGCTCCTGTCCGCGGGGGAGGACCGGTCGGAGCTGGACGAGCTGGTGAGCTCGCTGGAAAAGCTCCAGAACCGGGACGTTTACGCGAAGATCAAGGGGGTGACCGGCGAGCTGCGGGAGATGTACACCCGCGGCGCCGGCATGATCGCCAAGCCTCCGGAATACCTGGCGGCGCCGGATTATCAGTATGTCCACGAAAAGCGCGACCTGCTGGAGACCATGATCTCCATCCTGGCCCGGGAGGAAGCGGCGGCGGTCATGCGGGCCGACAGGACGGTGGCGATGCCGAAGCCGATGGTCTACTCCGTTTCGGAGAAGTCGGAGGAGATCCTGAAGCGGCTGAAAAAATGCAAACGGCTCTCGCTGCGGGAGATCCTTTCCTCCAGCGGCAGCCGGACGGAACTCATCGCGGCGTTCATCTCCGTTCTGGAGCTCTGCGCCTCCGGCAGGATCATGCTGACCGGGGACGACGGCGCCGTGGAACTGGGACACAGCGCATAAAAAGGCAGAGGGTAGAGGTAAACAGATGGAACTTCACGACGCAGAAAGCGCGATAGAGGGTATCCTGTTCGCGGCGGGCGAGCCGGTCTCGCTGGAGCGGCTTGCCGCGGTGACGGCGGTGGATAAAGAAACGGTGACGGGTATCGCGGCGCGGATCGGCGAGCGGCTGGAAAGCGAGCGGCGGGGGATCCGCCTCGTGCGGATGGAAAACCGGGTGCAGCTCGTTTCGGCGCCGGAGTACGCCGATTATATCCGGGCCGCGCTGGAGGAACGCGAGATGCCGAAGCTCAGCGAGCCGGCCATGGAGACGCTGGCCATCATCGCCTATTTCCAGCCGGCGACCCGGGCTTATGTGGAAAAGGTGCGCGGTGTGGACAGTTCCTATACGGTGGGCCTGCTGACGGAGCGCGGCTTCGTGGAGCCATGCGGCAAGCTGGACGCGCCGGGCAGACCGACGCTGTTCCGGACGACGGACAAATTCCTGCGTACGTTCGGCATGGAGAGCCTTTCCGAGCTGCCGCTCCTGCCGGAGACGGAGGATGAGGACGAGGGGCAGATGAAGCTCCTTGCCTCCATCGAGGCGCTGAAGGGCGCCGCTGAGGAAGGACAGGCGCCGGAGAGCGCGGAAACGACGGAGACCAAGCCCGAGGAGTGATGGCGTTTGAAAGGTCTTATCATCGCGGCTGCGATCGCTGCCGTCCTGCTGTTCCTGGCGCTGATACGCGTCGGCGTATGGGCGCGCTACGCGGCGGAGGGCGTGCTGGTCAAGGCGAAGGTCTTCGCTTTTTCCTTTACGGTCTATCCGCGGGACAAAAAGGAACCCCCGAAAAAGAAAAAAGAGAAGAAAAAGAAGCCTGAAAAAGAAGCGGAGCAGAAGAAGCCGAAAGGCGGCGCGGCGGAGAAGCTGCCGGTCATCCTGGAGGCTGCCGGGCGGGTCCTGGGCCGGCTGCGGCGGAAGCTTTCCGTGGACAGGCTGACGGTACATTATGTGTCGGGGTGCGACGATCCCTGCGACGCGGCCATCCACTACGGGATGGCGTCGGCCGGCGCGGGCGTTATCCTGTCGTTTCTCGACAGGGCCCTCAAGATCAGGCGTTACGACGTTACGACGGATGTCGCGTTTACGGGCGAGGGGGACACGGTGTATGCGGAGCTGCAGCTCTCGCTGGCCCTGTGGGAAGTGATCTACATCGCTCTCGGGACGTGGCCGCTCCTCAAGCTGACGACGAAGAAACAAGAGAAAAAGGACCGCACCGCGGTCGGAAAGGTGGATGACCATGGATAACAAGCGTCCCATTAGCGAATTGATGGAGGCGACGATGAGCAAGCTGCGCGAGACGATCGACACGAGGACGATCGTCGGCGATCCCATCGTCACGCCGGACGGCATCACGCTCATCCCCGTGTCCCGGATCACGCTGGGCTTCGGGGCGGGCGGCTCTGAATTTGCCCAGAAAGCTTCCAACGCCGACAAAAATTTCGGCGGCGGCAGCGGCGCCGGTATCAAGATCGTGCCGGTGGCGTTCATCGTCATCAAGGAGGGCGTCGTCCGTATCATGACCATCGAGGCGCCGGCTTACAGCACCATGGACCGCGTGGTCGATTCCGCGCCCACCATCCTGGATCAGGTGTCCGCGATGATGAAGAAAAAGGGCGAGTAATAGCGCTTGATCCATCGGGCAATAATAAGCACCGCTAAGGTGGTGTTTATTCGATATGAAAAAGATCCTTGCAGTGATTGCCGCCGTTTTCCTGTCGGCGGCATTTGCTGTGCCCTGCGCGGCGGCGGATATCGGCGCCGCGGCGGCCGTCCTGATGGACGCTGAAACAGGGGAGACGCTTTATGAAAAACAGGCGGACGAGCCCATGCAGGTGGCAAGCACGACCAAGATCATGACGGCGCTCGTCGTGCTGGAACGGTGCGCGCCGGAGGAGACCGTGCGGATACCCGCGGCCTGCGCCGGGGTGGAGGGTTCCTCCATCTATCTGCGCGAGGGCGAAACGCTGACGGTGGAAACGCTGCTGTACGGCATGCTGCTGGCGTCGGGGAACGACGCGGCCGAGGCGCTGGCTCTCTATACGGCGGGCAGCGAGGAGGCGTTCGCAACGCTGATGAACGAGCGCGCGGCGGCGCTGGGCTGCACGGGCACGCATTTCGTCAACCCCCACGGGCTGGACGCCGCGGGCCATCACGCCACGGCGCGCGATCTGGCGCTCATCACGGCGGCGGCGATGGAAAACGACGTTTTCCGCCGTATCGTCGCCACGAAAAGCGTCACCCGCGAGGGGCATACCTTCACCAATCACAACAAGCTGCTCTGGAGCCTGCCGGGCTGTATCGGTGTGAAAACGGGGTACACCAAAAGCGCCGGACGGAGCCTCGTCAGCTGCGCGGAGCGAAACGGCATGCGCCTTATCTGCGTCACGCTGGACGATCCCGACGACTGGGAGGACCACCGCGCGCTTTATGAGTCGGTCTTCAACGTCCGGCAGCGGATCGCGATCGACGCGGCGCACGATACCTGGCCGGTGCCGGTCGTTTCGGGCCGTGCTCAGACCGTCGAAGCGTCGCCGCGGGAGCAGGCGGGGCTCATCCTGCCCGCGGACGCGGAACCTGCCTTCGACGTCCGCTTAAAGAAGTTCGTTTACGCGCCCGTGAACGCGGGCGACGTTTTGGGTACGCTGACCGTTACCAGCGGCGGCGAAACGCTTTTCTGGACAGACCTCGTCGCGCAGACGTCTGTGGCGGCGGACGACAGCCAGAAACTCACCATAGGCGAAAGGCTGCTCCGGCGCTTCGGCGACGCCGTGGACAGGCTCGCCGCAAGGCTCGGCTACGAACCGGAGGGATAAGCATGGAAGAGAGGCTGCAAAAGATCATAGCGCTCCGCGGCGGTGTTTCCCGGCGCGGAGCGGAGGAGCTCATCAGCCGCGGCGCCGTCAAAGTGAACGGCGTCACGGCGAAGCTGGGCGACAAGGCCGACGCGGCGCGGGATACCATCACCGTGAACGGGAAGCGCCTTTCCTCCGGCGTCGACAAGGTGTACATCATGCTCAACAAGCCCGTGGGCTATGTCACGACCATGAACGATGAAAAGGGCAGGCGCACGGTGGCGGAGCTGGTCCGGGACGCAGGGGCCCGCGTCTATCCCGTGGGGCGTCTCGATCTGAATTCCGCGGGCCTTCTGCTTATGACGAACGACGGCGCGTTCGCCAACGCCGTGACGCACCCCTCGTTCGAGAAGAACAAGGTCTACCGTACGGCGGTGGAGGGCAACGTGCGCCGCGGCGCGGAACGGCTGCTGGAGCCCATGACGCTGGACGGCAAGCCCCTCCGGACGCCCGCAGTGCGCGTTCTGGAGGAAAAGGACGGCGGCGGCACGCTTGAGATCACCATCCATGAGGGGCGCTACCGCCAGGTGCGCCGCATGTGCGATATGGCGGGGCTGAAGGTGACGTCCCTCGTCCGTACCAGCGTGGGCGAGCTGCGGCTCGGCAATCTGAAGCGCGGCGAATGGCGCTATCTGACCGAGGGGGAGATCAACGCCGTGCTGGGCAAAAAATGACGCTTTGCCGTTTCGGTCACCAAATTTTGCAATTTCTCTTGCATTTTCAGACCCCGCCATATAAGATGGAGGTGTTCCGGCGATTATTACAGAACGATAAGGGGCAACGGTATGAGTAACGACGTGCTGGCGGCCATCGAGGCGGCGTCAGGCTCTTTTTCCAAGGGGCAGAAGCGTATCGCGGCATACATATCTTCCAATTACGATAAGGCGGCTTTCATGACGGCGGACAAGCTGGGCGGGGCCGTGGGCGTGAGCGAATCCACCGTGGTCCGCTTTGCCGCCGACCTGGGCTACAGCGGCTATCCCGCCATGCGCAAGGCCGTGCAGGAGATGATCAAAAACCGCCTGACGACGGTGCAGCGTATCGAAGTGGCGCGAGACAGGATGGGCGGCGACAGTATCGTCAAATCCGTGCTGACCTCCGATATCGAGAAGATACGCTCCACCATGGAAGACGTGGACGGGGCGGCCTTCGACGCGGCGGTGGACGCCATCGTCAACGCCCGCAGCATTTACGTGCTGGGCCTGCGTTCCTCCTCGTCGCTGGCCGGTTTCCTCGGGTTTTATCTCAACCTGCTGTTCGACGACGTGCGCGTGGTGAACCAGAGCGCGGCCAGCGAGGTCTATGAGCAGATCCTTCACGTGTCGGAGGAGGACGCGCTCATCGCCATCAGCTTTCCCCGGTATTCCCGCAAGACCATCATGGGCATGCAGTTCGCCAAGGACAAGGGCGCGAAGGTCATCGGCATCACCGATACGGAATCGTCGCTCGTGGCGGGCATCGCGGATATCAAGCTCTACGCGAAGAGCGACATGATCTCCTTCGTGGATTCGCTGGTGGCTCCCATGAGCCTGATCAACGCGCTCATCGTGGCGGCGGCGGACCGGGCCAAATACGACCTGCAATCCAATTTCAAGCGGCTGGAGGACATCTGGGCGCAGTACGAAGTGTATGAAAAGATCGAGTAACGACGTTGTGATCGTCGGCGGCGGCGCCGCGGGCCTTTTTGCCGCGGGGACGGCCGCGGCGCAGGGGCTTTCCGTCACGCTCGTCGAGAAGAACCGGGACGTGGGCCGCAAGCTCGCCATCACGGGCAAAGGACGCTGCAACGTCACGAACGATTCCACCGTGCGGGAGGTCATGGACGCCATGACCCGCAACGGTAAATTCCTTTGGAGCGCGCTGACGGCGTTCCCGCCGTCAAGCACGATGGCGTTTTTTGAAGAGCGCGGCGTCGCGCTGAAAACAGAGCGCGGCAGGCGCGTTTTTCCCGCGTCCGACAGGGCGGAGGACATCGTCCGTGCGCTGCGCGAGTACTGCGCGGCGGGCGGCGTGCGTTTCCTCCACGGAACGGTGACAGATATCGACGTGGACAACGGCCGCGCGGCGGGCGTCGAAGGAGACTTCGGCGCGGTCGCGGCGGGGAACGTCATCCTCTGTACGGGCGGGGCTTCCTATCCCGGCACCGGCTCCACGGGCGACGGCTACCGTCTGGCGGCGGCGCTCGGCCATACGGTGACGCCCATCCGGCCCTCGCTGGTGCCGCTGACGTCCGACGATCCGGACTGTGCCGCCATGCAGGGCTTCGCGCCGAAAAACGTGCGCGTGTCGCTCTTTTCGGAAGAGGGGAAGCTCCTTTTCCGGGATCTCGGGGAAATGCTTTTTACCCATTTCGGCGTATCCGGACCGCTCATCCTGTCGGCCAGCGCCCATTTGTGCCTCGGTCAGAAAGGCCATATCCTGATCGATCTGAAGCCGGCGCTGGATGAGGATAAGCTGGACGCGCGGATCCTGCGCGATTTTGCCCGCTACGCCAACCGGCATTTCGAGAACGCCCTTACAGATCTGGCGCCCGCTTCCTTGATCCCGGTGCTGGTGGCGCGCTCCGGTATCCCGCCGGAGACGAAGGTCAACGCCGTCACGCGGGAGCAGCGAAGGGAGCTCGTTGCGCTTTTCAAGGCCTTCCGGGTCGCTATCACGGGCACGCGTCCCATCGCCGAGGCCATCGTGACCTCCGGCGGCGTCAGCGTGGCGGAGATCGATCCGAAGACCATGATGTCCCGGCTGATGCCGGGCCTCTATTTCGCCGGCGAGCTCATCGACGTGGACGCCTATACCGGCGGCTTCAATCTGCAGATCGCCTGGTCCACGGCTTACGCGGCGGCGACCCATCTTGTCAAAGCATGAAAGGAAACCCCTATGGAAAGCAGAAGTATCGCGATCGACGGCCCCTCCGGCGCGGGCAAATCCACCCTGGCGCGCAGACTGGCCGGTGAATTCGGTCTTATCTATGTGGATACGGGCGCGCTTTACAGGAGCGTCGGCTTATACGTATTCCGCAAAGGCATCTCGCCGCGGGATGAGGCGGCCGTGAGCGCCGTCCTGCCGGAGATCGGCGTCGAGCTCGTCTATAACGACGCCCGCGAGCAGCGGGTCATCCTCAACGGGGAGGACGTGTCCGAGACCATCCGTCTGCCGGAGATATCCCTGTACGCCTCGGATGTTTCGGCGCTGCCGCCGGTCCGGGCTTTCCTGCTGGATATGCAGCGCGAGATGGCGAAGAAATACGACATCATCATGGACGGCCGCGATATCGGCACGGTGGTGCTCCCGGGGGCGGGGCTCAAGATCTTCCTTTCCGCGTCGCCGGAGGAACGGGCGCGCCGCCGGTTCGAGGAGCTGACGCAGAAGGGGATGGAGGTCCGCTACGACGACGTGCTGGCCGATATGCGCCACCGGGATGAGAACGACACAACGCGTGCTGCCGCGCCGCTTCGTCCCGCTGAGGACGCCATCCTCCTCGACACCACGGGCAACGCGTTCGACGAAAGTTTCCAATTACTTTGCGATATCATCAGGGAGCATACGGAACATGGTGCATAGTACGCTGAAATACCGTTTTATCTATCCTTTCGCCCGCTTCACGGTGGGCCTTATCCACCGGGGCAAGGTGCAGGGGCGGGAAAAGATACCCGAGGGCCCGGCGATCATTTTTTCCAACCACTGCCACTGGTCCGACCCGCTGCTGCTCATCTTCATGCTGGGCCGGTTCGATCAGATATGCTTTATGGCGAAGGCGGAGCTGTTCCGCTCGCCGTTCCTGCGCGCCTTGTTCCGCGCCATCGGTACCTTTTCCGTCAAGCGCGGCGCCGGAGACGGTAACGCGCTGGATGAGGCCGTCGCGCGGCTGAAGGAGGGCAAAAAAGTGGGTATCTTCCCAGAGGGGACGCGCACCAAAGTCGACGGGGAAATGCGTCCGCGGGGCGGCTTCCTCCGTATCGCAGACAGGGCGGAGGTGCCCCTTGTCCCGGTCTATCTGGAGCGGGAACGATCCCTTTTCAAGCCTGCGGCCGTCATCGTCGGCGATCCGATCTCCGTGGACGAGTTGCGGGACGCGGAAACGGGCCGTATCAATTATCCCCGCGTGGCACGAGAACTGATGGACAGGATATGGGCCCTCAAGGCTGACTATTTCGGTGCGGCCAAAGCCGCGGAGTGAGTATGGAGATCATCACGGCAAGATCGGCCGGCTTCTGCTTCGGCGTGAGGCGGGCCGTCAAAATGGCGGAGCAGGCGGCGGAGCAGTACGGCGGCTGCGTCTCGCTGGGGCCGCTCATCCACAACGACGACGCCGTGCGCGAGCTGGAGCGCCGCGGCGTGCGCGTCGTCGATTCCGTCGACGAGGTGCGGGAGGGAGAAGCCGTCGTCATCCGGAGCCACGGCGTCGGCCCGCAGGTCTATGAGCAGCTGAAGGCGAAAAACGCCGTCATCATCGACGCGACGTGCCCGGACGTGGCCAAGGTGCACAAAAGGGCGCAGGAAGAGGCCGCGGCGGGGCGAAAGGTCTTCGTCGTCGGTGAAGCGAAGCACCCCGAAGTGACTGCCATTTCCGCATGGTGCGGCGGGGCGGAGGTCTTTGAAACGCCGGAGGATGCGGAGCGGTTTGCCAAGGCTTACCCTGCGTTTGCCGATATGCCTGTATCCCTTGTTTGTCAGACAACAGCGCTTCGAGCTAATTTTGAATTTAGTGTTAAATTTATAAAAAAACTGTGTACAAATTGCAAAATCTTTGATACAATGTGCCGTACGACATTCGAGAGACAGCGCGAAGCCGCGGAATTGGCCGAAAAATGCGACGCAATGGTCGTGATCGGCGGGAAAAACAGCGCGAACAGCCGTAAACTGGCTGAAACGTGCCGAGCGAGCTGCGATAAGGTCTTTTTTATCGAAAATGCCGCGGAGCTGGACGTCAGCGCGCTGGCCGGCTGTGATACCGTAGGCGTCACGGCGGGCGCGTCGACTCCCGAATGGATCATTAAGGAGGTAAACAGGAAGATGAGTGAGGAGATTATCACTGCCAACGAAAATGAGAACGCTGTTCTCGCTGAGGAGGCGCCTCAGGCTGAGAACCATGAGGCGGCGGCTCCCGAGGAAACTTTTGAGGAAATGCTCGAAAGGTCCATCAAAACTTTACATACAGGAGATAAGGTCACCGGCGTTGTCGCAGCGATAACCTCGACGGAGATTTCTGTTGATCTGGGAACGAAGCAGTCCGGTTATATCCCGGCTTCCGAGATATCCGACGATCCCACCGTTAACGTGGAAGACGTGATCAAGGTCGGCGATTCCATCGAAGCGTATGTCATGAGAGTGAACGATGTCGAAGGCACCGTTATGCTCTCCAAAAAGCGCCTCGATTCTGTAAAGGTTTGGGATTCCATTTCCGAAGCCCGGAACGAAAAAGCCGTTCTGGAAGGTATCGTCACCGAGGAGAACAAGGGCGGTATCGTGGTCAATGTGAAGGGCGTTCGCGTCTTTGTGCCGGCGTCCCAGTCCGGTCTGCCCAAGGACGCGCCCATGACGGAGCTGCTCAAGAAAAAGGTCAAGCTCCGCATCACGGAGGTCAACCAGCCCCGCCGCCGCGTCGTCGGCTCCATCCGCGCCGTGCAGTATGAAGAGCGCAGAGCCAAGATCCAGCAGGTGTGGGACGAGATCGAGGTCGGCAAGCATTACCAGGGCGTCGTCAAGTCCATGACCAGCTACGGCGCGTTCGTGGATATCGGCGGCATCGACGGCATGGTCCACGTGTCCGAGCTGTCCTGGAGCCGTATCCGCCAGCCGGCGGACATCCTCAACATCGGGGATGAGATCGACGTCTATGTCATCTCCTTCGATAAGGAGACCGGCAAGATCTCTCTTGGCCACAAGGACAAGAGCCAGGATCCCTGGGCTATCTTCATGGGGAAATACGGCGTCGGCGACGTAGCCGAGGTCAAGATCGTGAAGCTCATGCCCTTCGGCGCCTTTGCCGAGATCGTGCCTGGCGTGGACGGCCTGATCCACATCTCGCAGATCTCCGATACGCGTATCGGCAAGCCCGGCGACGTCCTGTCCGAAGGCCAGGTCGTCAACGCCAAGATCGTCAACATCAACGAGGAGGGCCACAAGGTCTCCCTCAGCATCCGCGCGCTGCTGGAGCCCGCGGCTCCCGAGATCAAGGCGGACGAGCCTGTCGCGGAAGAAGACGCGGCCGACGAGGTCGTGTATGACACGGAAAATCCTCCTGAGATCGAGAAGGAAGAGGCTCCGGCGGAGGAATAAGACATCGCGATCCATGAATAAAGGGAGCGTTTTCCGACGCTCCCTTTTCTAATGTGCGGCGCTTGCGGCAGGTATGCCGTGGCGCGGCGGGAGAGGAGAGAAGAGCATGGCGGGTATGCTCGGCAAAACGGCCGCGTTTCTCTATAAAAGGACTTATGTGCCATACTGCGCGGCAGTCGTCGCGGCGGCGGGCAACTCCGAACGCATGGAGATGATGGACAAGCTGTTCATCGAGTTCGGCGGCGTGCCCGTGCTGGCCTATACGCTCCAGGCGCTGGAAAACTGCGATCTTATCAGGGAGATCGTCATCGCCACGCGGGGCTCGGCCATCGAAGCGGTGCAGGCGCTCTGCCGTAAATACGGCATCACCAAGGCTGTCAAGGTGTTGGAGGGCGGCGAGACGCGCATGGAATCGGTCATGATCGCCACCATGGAGGTCTCCGCCAAGGCGAAGCTCATCGCCGTACATGACGGCGCGCGCCCCTTCGTCACGCGGGAGATCTTGGAGAGCACCATCCGGGCGGCAGTCCTCCATAACGCCGCGGCGCCCGGTATCGCCATCGCGGACACCGTCAAGAGCGTGGAACACGGTATCATCCGGAAGACGCTGGACAGGAACGCCGTCGTTAGGATCCAGACGCCGCAGGTCTTCCAGGCGGATATCCTGAAGGCGGCGCTGACCAACGCCAAAAACAAGGGCATGACCGTGACGGACGAATGCATGGCGGCGGAGGCCATCGGCGTCCAGCCGTACGTGACGGAGGGCTCCGCGGAGAACATCAAGCTCACGGTGCCGGAGGATATCTATATGGCCAAGGCCATCCTGGAAAAGAGGAGAAACGCCACATGAGGATCGGACACGGTTATGACGCCCACCGGCTTGCGGAGGGGCGGCGCTGCGTCCTGGGCGGGGTCGAGATACCCTGGTCAAGAGGGCCGCTTGGCCACTCCGACGCCGACGTACCGGCCCACGCGCTGATGGACGCGCTGCTTGGCGCGGCGGCGCTGGGCGATATCGGCGGGCTGTTCCCCGCTTCGGACGAGCGTTACCGCGGTATCGACAGCATGCTGCTGCTCCGCGAGGTGGCCGCGCTGCTGGCGGACAAGGGGTATCATGTCGTCAACGCGGATATCACCGTCATCGCGCAGGAGCCGAAGCTCGCACCCTATATCGGGCAAATGCGCACCCGGCTCGCGGAGGCGATGGGCGTCGAGGTCGGCGCCGTCAGCGTCAAGGCGACGACGGAGGAAAAAATGGGCTTCACCGGCGCGGGCGAAGGGATCGCGGCCCACGCGGTGGTCCTCATCGCTTGAGCGGCGATAAGCAAGTAAGCGACTCCCGGCATAGTATGGTCTGGCCACGCTCGTGGCCTACGTACCAGCCGGGAGGATTTTTATGCGTTATTATCTCTTGGTATGCCGTTCGCTGACCTATGCCCAGCGGGCCCAGCGCGCCCTCAGCAGCGCGGGGATCACAGCCCGCCTCGTCCGGACGGCGCAGGATACCAGACAGGAAGGCTGCGGCTATTCTCTGAAGATAGGCGAAAGCGCGCTGGAGAAGGCGCTGGCTGTCCTGGAGGCGGCCGGCGTGCCGCCGAGGAGCCTGCAGACCGTTTTGCCCGACGGGACTGTGACGGAGGGAAAACGGTGATCTATCTTGACAACGCGGCGACGACATTCCAGAAGCCGCGGGATGTGTATAAAGCGGTGAAGACCGCCCTCGAGACCATGACGAGCCCGGGCAGAGGCGGACACGACACGGCCATGGCGGCGGCAGAGGCCGCGTATGACTGCCGGGAGAAAGCGGCGGCGCTTTTCGGCGTGCCCGACCCGGCAAACGTGGTGTTCACGTTCAACGCCACCCACGGACTCAATCTGGCCATCCACAGCGTCGTGAGGCCGGGCATGCGCGTCGCCGTGTCGGGATATGAGCATAACGCCGTCGTCCGGCCGCTGATCGCCGCGGGGGCGAAGGTCGACGTGGCCACCTCGGCGCTTTTTGAGCCGGAGATGATCGCGGCTGCCTTTGAGCGCAAGCTGGACGCGGGCGCGGAGGCGGTCGTCGTCAACCACGTTTCCAACGTGTTCGGCTATATCCTGCCTGTGGAGCGGATCGCGGCCATGTGCCGGGAGCGGGGCGTGCCCTTCATCCTGGACGCGTCGCAGTCCGCCGGGTGTTTGCCCGTCGATATGCAGGCGCTGGGCGCGGCGTTCATCGCCATGCCGGGCCACAAGGGGCTTTACGGGCCGCAGGGGAGCGGCCTGCTCCTCTGCGGAGCGGAGACGCTGCCGCTGCTGCACGGCGGGAGCGGGACGGATTCCATGGCCGGCGCCATGCCGGCGTATCTGCCAGACAGGCTGGAGGCCGGGACGCACAACATGCCCGGGATCGCGGGGCTCTCCGCGGGGCTCGATTTCGTCCGTCTCGCGGGGCCGCAGCATATCCTGGAGACGGAGAAAGAACTTATCGCCTGCATGGCCGACGGACTGATGATGATCCCCGGCGTGCGCGTTTATGCGTCGGAGCACGGCTTCGCGCAGGCCGGCGTCCTGTCCTTCACTGTGCGGGGCGTCGCCCCGGAAACGGTGGCGGCGGCGCTCAACGAAGCCGGTATCGCCGTGCGGGCGGGGCTGCACTGTGCGCCGTTCGCCCATCGCAGCGCCGACACGCTGCCGGAGGGCACGGTCAGAGCGAGCGTTTCCGTGTTTACCCGGAAAAAAGACGTCACAGCTCTCATCGGCGCGGTACGGGCTGTCGTCATGAAAAATTAACATAACTTTTATTGCCAAAACCATTCCTGTTGTAGTATAATAATAAGCGGCAAAAAATGCAGTAAATCGAAGAAAAAACGGGAAAGGGGAAGGTAACGGGACATGGAACTGGTCAAGGAAGTGATCAATTTCCTTTCAAATTTTATCCAGACCATCACGATATGGGATGTGCTGGATATGGCCATCATCGCTTTCCTCATCTATAAGCTCCTGACGTTCGTCCGCAAGACGAATTCCATGAACGTTCTCAAGGGCATCATCCTTCTGATCGCCATCCTGTGGCTCTCCAGCGTCATGCATCTGACGGTGGTCAGCTATCTGCTCGGCGGCACATTCGAGGTGGGCCTGCTGGCGGTCATCGTCCTTTTCGCGCCGGAGATACGCCATATGCTGGAGCAGGTCGGCGGGAGCAGCTGGCGCGAGTTTTTCAACCGTCCCATCGGCAGCAAAAGCATCGAATCCATGATCACGCAGACCGTGCTGGCGGCGCAGGATATGGCCGCTACCAGGACGGGCGCGCTGATCGTTTTCGAGCGGGACATCAATCTCGACTCCTATATCAAGACAGGCACGATCGTCGACGCGGTGCCGGCGGCGGAGCTCATCAAGAATCTTTTTTATCCCAAAACGCCGCTCCATGACGGCGCCGTCATCATGCGGGAAGGGCGCGTCGCGGGCGCGGCCTGCATGCTGCCCCTTTCCGGCAACCAGAACATCGACCGCAATCTCGGCATGCGGCACAGAGCCGCCATCGGCATGAGCGAACGGTCCGACGCCGTCATCCTCGTGGTGTCGGAGGAAACGGGCGATATCTCGGTGGCGATGGACGGCATGCTCAAACGCAGGCTGAACATGGACACGCTGGAGAAGCTGCTTTCGAACGAGCTGCTCCCGAAGCAGAACAGGGAGAAGAAATTCCTGGGCAAGGGCGGCAGCAAGAGTGACGCTGGTGAATAAGATGAACGAAAAGAAAAACAAAGCGGAAAAGAGCAAAAGAAGCCTTTATATCGTTTTCTCCATCATCGCATCCATAGCCATATGGATGTACGTGGCGTATGTCCAGAATCCGGACAAGTCGATCCCCATCTCCAACATCAGCGTCGTATACGTGGGGGAGGACGCGCTGGAGGCCAACAACCTCATCGTGACGAACAGGGATACGTCGACCCTGTCGCTGACGTTCTCCGGCAAGCGCAACACCATCACGAAGCTGGATTCATCGGAGATCACGGCGACGGTGGACCTGTCGGCGATCGTGGACAAGTATACGGCGACGGCCGGCGTCTATCAGCTGCCGTACACGCTGGACTACGGCGGAACGGTCATGGCCAGCTCCGTGAGCGTGTCCAACACCTCGAAGAACTATGTTTCCGTCACGGTGGAGCGTCTCGTGAAGAACGCGGTTCCCGTTTCGGTCAAGAACAGCATCGTTCCCGCGGAGGGCTATGTGCTGGAGGACGAGGAACTCTCCTTTGAAACGCTGGAGATCTCCGGCCCGCAGTCCGTCGTTTCCTCCGTTGCCGGCGCCGTGGCGGAGATCACCCGGGAGGACGTTGAAAAGACGATCTCCGAGGACGTGCCGCTGACGCTCGTCGATGAGAACGGCGCTGTGGTGGAGTCCGAATATCTGTCGCTGGCCCAGGAGACGGTCACGGTGACGATCCCGGTCCTCATGCAAAAGGAAGTCATGCTGTACGTCGATTATATCGACGCTGTTTCCGCCAACGGGACGGACGCCGTGGCGGATATCCTGCCGGAGTCCATCATCCTGAAGGGCGACCCGGATATCCTGAGCGGTATCGACCGCCTCTCCGTGGGTACGGTCGACCTTGTCTCCTTTGCCACGGATTACCGCAATATCTTTGATATCACTATCCCGGCCGGCATGACCAACATGTCCGACAGGACCACGGCCACCGTGAACGTCACGCTGCCCGGGCTGTCTACGAAGAAGATCAGCGTGGAGGACATCGCCGTCAGCGGTACGCCCGCCGGACAGCAGGCGAACGTCCTGTCCAGCAAGGTGGACGTCATGCTTCGCGGCACGGCCGACGCGCTTGAGCAGATCACGGCGGAGGATATCCGCGTGGTGGCCGATCTCGCGTCGCCCAACGGCGAAGCAAATGCCTACAACGCGCGCGTCACGCTGAACGGCAGCTATACCGTGGACGTCATCGGCACCTATACGGTCCGGGTCGAGCTGAACTGACGGGGCGGCGCCATGTTCGGATATGTGCGCCCGCTTTTCCGCGAGCTGAAGGTCAAGGAATATCACCGCTTCGGGGCCTGCTATTGCGGGCTCTGCCATGCGCTGCGGCGGCGATACGGCGTTGCGGCGCGGTTCATCCTGAATTATGACTTCGTTTTCCTCGCCATGCTCCTGTGGGACGCCGAGGTGGATGTGGCGTATGACTTCAAGCGCTGCGCCGCGTCGCCCTGTTTGAAAAAATGCGTCTGCCGCGGGAGCGACGCGCTTGACCGGGCCGCGGGAGAGAGCGTCATCCTGGCCTGGCACAAGCTGGAGGACGACGTGCGCGACGAGCCCTTTTTCCGCGCGCTCAAGGCGCGCCTGGCGCGGCTGTTCCTCGCCGGCGCCTATCGGAAGGCCAAAAACGACCTGCCGGTTTTCGACGGGGACGTCAAGGCGGCGCTCGCCGCCCTTGCCGCGGTGGAACGGGAGGGGACGGCCTCGCTGGACGAGGCGGCGGATAAATTCGCCACGCTCCTGGCCGGCTCGGCTGACGGCGTGCAGGATGGCGCCAAGCGGCGTATCCTGGACCAGCTCCTTTACCATGTGGGCCGCACGATCTATATCATCGATGCGGCGGACGATCTGAAAAGCGATCTGAAGGCCGGACGCTACAACGCCGTCGCCAGCCGCTACGGGCTTACGGACCCCGTCCTGGACGCGGAAACGAAGGCGGCGGTGAAGCAGACGATCGGAGATTCCATCGCCCTGATCTCCGCTGATATCGAGCTGCTGCAGGAGACGAAGTGGTCGGAGATCCTCAGGAACACAGTCAATTATGGTATGCCGGAGGTCGCGGAACAGGTGCTTTCCGGCACATTCAGGCACACGAACGAGCGATTTTACAGACGGAATCTGAACACGATACAGGAGTAACAGATGGACAACCCTTACAGCACGCTGGGCGTTTCGCCTAACGCGTCCAACGATGAGATCAAGAAAGCCTACCGTGATCTTGCCCGTAAATATCACCCGGACAACTATGTGGACAACCCCCTGGCCGACCTCGCCCAGGAGAAGATGAAGCAGATCAACGAGGCGTACGACGAGATCACGAAGGAACGCGCCGGCGGCAGCAGCTATTCGGGCGGCGGCTACAGCGCCGGCACCGGCGGCGGCACGTCGTCCTCCGGCGCTTATTCGGCGATCCGCACGGCCATCAACCGCGGCGATTATGCGCAGGCGGAGGAGCTTTTGCGGAGCGCCCCCCAGCGGGACGCGGAATGGAACTTCCTGATGGGGAGCGTCTGTTACCGCAAGGGCTGGCTCGACGACGCGAGAGGTTATTTCCAGCGCGCCGTCAGCATGGACCCCAACAACATGGAATACAGGCAGGCCATGTCCTATATGGGAAGCAACTCGCCCTACCGGCAGACGGGAGGGAGCTATCCTGCCGCGGCGGACCCCTGCGATATCTGCGTGGGCATGATGTGCATGAATATGCTCTGCGGCGGCTGCCGCTTCTGACGCGTCATGAGAAGCAGGACAAGGACCCTGACGCTTTCGGCCGTGATGACGGCGCTTTCCGTGATCGCCATGTACGGCGCGTCCGTTATCCCGACGGGCCAGCTGGGCGTTCTCGCCGCCGCGTCGCTCTTCGGCGTCGCGGCTGTTGTGGAGGGAGGGATACCGGCGGGCGCCGCGGTGTACGGCGGATCGTCGCTGCTGGGCTTTCTGCTCGTCCCCAACAAGAACGCCGTGCTGCTTTATCTGCTTTTTTTCGGATACTATCCCATCCTCAAGGCATGGGCGGAAAAGCGGAAGAGCCGGATGGCGGAATGGCTCATCAAGCTGGCCGTTGTGAACGCTGCGCTGGCGGTGATCTTTTTCGCCGTCTCCGTCGTATTCATCGATTTAAGCAAGCTCGGCGGCAGTTATGCCGCGGCTTTTCTCCTCTGCAACGCCGTGTTCATCCTGTTCGATATCGGCGTTTCGCGTCTCACGGCGTTTTATGTGACAAGGATTTCCGGCCGCATCAGGCGGCGGTAAGGTGGTAAGGACATGATATACAGCATGACGGGCTACGGCTCGGCCAAGGGCGCCTCCGGCAAGCTGGAGATAACGGTGGAAATGCGCAGCGTGAATAACCGGTTCCTGGACTGTACGGTCAAGATCCCGCGTGTCTACGCCGCGCTGGAGGAACCCATCAAATCGCAGGTGCAGAAGTCTGTCGCCCGCGGTAAAGTGGACGTTTTCGTCACCATCGACGCCTCCAAGGCGGACGATGTGACCATCGGCGTCAACGAGGCGGTGGCGGAGGCCTATGTGGCGGCCGTCCGGCGCCTGGCGGAGACCTATGCGCTCCCGAACGATATGACAGCCATGTCGCTGGCCAAGATGGCCGACGTGCTCACGGTGGAAAAGAAAGAAACGGACATGGAGCTGCTCGGACAGGACATGTCCCGTATCGTGACCGCCGCGCTGGAGGATTTCGACGCCATGCGCCGACGCGAGGGCGACAAGCTCAAGCGCGACGTGCTGGCCCATACGGCCGAGGTGGAGCGTCTGACGCAGCTGGCAGCGGAACGCTCGCCCCAGACCGTGGCTGCATACAGAGCCCGGCTGGAGGGGAAAATGAAAGAGACGCTGGCCGGCGAGAACATCGACGAGAGCCGTATTTTGACGGAGGCGGCGATCTTCGCCGACCGGATAGCCGTCGACGAGGAGCTGACGCGCCTGAAAAGCCATATCTCCCAGCTGCGGACCATGCTGGAGGGGGAGGAGCCCGTGGGGCGCAAGCTGGACTTCCTCGTGCAGGAGTTCAACCGTGAAGCCAACACGCTGGGCTCCAAAGGCAACGATCTGGAGATGGCCAGGATCGTCGTGGACATGAAGTCCGAGATCGAGAAGATACGGGAACAGATCCAGAACATCGAGTAAGGAGGCGCAGGGATGAAGCTTGTCAACATCGGCTTCGGCAACATGGTCGCGGCAGAGCGTATCGTGGCGGTGGTGAGCCCGGAATCCGCGCCTATCAAGCGTATCATCACCGACGCGAGGGAAAAGGGCCGGCTGGTCGACGCCACGTACGGGCGCCGTACCAGAGCCGTCATCATCACGGACAGCGAGCACACCGTCCTTTCGGCCATCCAGCCGGAGACCGTCGCCGGACGTATTGCCGGCCGCGGCGATAAGGCGGAAACGGAGGACGCGGATTATGAGGGATAAGGGCGGTATCTTTATTTTTTCCGGCCCCTCTGGCTGCGGCAAAAGCACCGTGCTCTCCCGGGTCATGGCCCGTCTGGAACATCCGTACTTTTCTGTCTCCGCCACCACGCGCGCGCCGCGCAAGGGCGAGACGGACGGTGTCGATTATCTGTTCATCAGCCGGGAGGATTTTCTGGCGATGATCGAGGCGGACGAATTCCTGGAATACGCCCAGTATATCGGCAACTATTACGGCACGCCGCGCTCACCGGTCATGGCGCACGCGGAGGCGGGGGACGACGTGATCCTGGATATCGAGGTGCAGGGCGCCGCTCAGGTCATGGCCAAGCTGCCGGAGGCGGTTTCCGTCTTCATCGCGCCGCCCAGTCTTGAGGAGCTGGAAAGACGGCTCCGCGGGCGTTCCACGGAGACGGAGGAGAAGATACAAAGCCGTCTGAAGCGGGCGGCGGAGGAACTGCCCCTCAGCGTCCATTATAACTATACCGTCATCAACGATGAGATCGACCGGGCGGTCGATGAGATCCTTGCGATCATCGAATCTTCACATACGGAAAGGAATGAAACGATATGATGCTTTATCCTTCTATGCCCACGCTGCTGAAACAGGTGGGCAGCCGGTACCTGCTGGTCAACGTTATCGCCAAGCGCGCGCGGGAGATCGCCAGCGACGCGCAGGAGGCCGGGGTCCAGCTGAATGAAAAGCCGGTCTCGCTGGCCGTTCAGGAGATTGCCGACGGAAAAGTAAAAAATCTGTACAAATAAGGATACAGGGCCGTGTCAGGAGGTGGGGAAATGGAAAAAAGACAGATCGCCAAGATCGCCGTTTCCGCCGCGATATACTCCATCGACCGGCCTTATTCTTATCTTGTACCGGCGCCTCTCGTGGGCAAGGCCGTGCCCGGCGTCCGGGTCACCGTGCCCTTCGGCAAGGGCAACCGGCGGACGGAGGGTATCGTCCTCTCCGTGAGCGACGAAGCAGAGCGGGAAAATCTGAAGCTGATCGACGCCGCGCTGGATGACGGTCCTGTCTTTACGGCGAAGCAGCTGGAGCTTGCGCTCTGGATGCGGGACCGCTTTTTCTGCACGTTTTACGACGTGGCGCGGGCCATGCTGCCCACGGCCATGTGGTTCCGGGACGGGGAGAGGATCGGCCGCGACAAGATGGAAAAGTTCGTTTCTCTGGCCGTGCCGGCGGAGGAGGCGGCGGAAGCCGCGTCTCAAAAACGGCTCCGCGCGCCGCAGCAGGCGGCCATCCTGTCGCTGATGGCCTCCGTGGGAGAGGCCGCGGCCGCCGATATACGCCATTTTACCGGCGCTTCGGCCCAGTCGCTCAAGGCGCTGGTATCCCAGGGCTATCTGGAGGAAAGCGTACGGGAGGTCCTGCGGACGCCGCTGACCTTCAGCGAGCCGCAGGCGGCGCCCATCGCCCTGACGGCGGAACAGCAGCGCGTCTATGACGGCCTTGCGGCCATGGCCCGCAGCGGCAAAGCCTCGGCGGCGCTCCTTTTCGGCGTCACGGGGAGCGGTAAGACCTCTATCTATATCGATCTTGTGCGCGATGCGCTGGAACGCGGCAAAACGGCCATCGTCCTCGTGCCGGAGATCGCGCTCACGCCGCAGCTGGTGGGGATCTTCTCCGCCCATTTCGGCGATCAGATCGCTGTGCTGCACAGCTCTCTCGGCATGGGCGAGCGGTATGACGAGTGGAAGCGTATCCGCTCCGGCAAGGTCCGCGTGGTGATCGGTACGCGCTCCGCCATCTTTGCGCCGCTGGAAGACCTGGGCCTCATCGTGATCGACGAGGAGCAGGAGCACACCTACAAATCGGAAAACAACCCCCGCTATCACGCGCGGGATGTGGCCAAATATCTCTGCGTCCAGGCGGGCGCGCTGCTGCTGCTCGGCTCGGCGACGCCCTCCGTGGAGAGCATGTACGCGGCGCAGAACGGCAAATATAAGCTTTTCCGCCTGGAAAACCGCTATAATCAAAAGCCGCTGCCCCGCGTCACGATCGCCGACATGCGGCAGGAGCTCAAGAACGGGAACGGCGGCTCCCTCAGCGCCGTCCTGCGGGAGGAGCTGGGCTGGAACATCGAGAACGGCGAACAGAGCATTCTGTTCATCAACCGGCGCGGCGCGGCGAACCTCGTCGTCTGCGGCGAATGCGGGTATACCTTTACCTGTCCCAACTGCAGCGTTTCCATGACGTACCATTCCGTGGAAAAACGGCTCATGTGCCATTACTGCGGCCATACGGAGCGGCCGGACGACCGCTGTCCCGCCTGCGGCGGCAGACTGAACTATGTCGGCGCCGGCACCCAGCGGGTGGAGGAGGAGCTTCACGCGCTGTTTCCGGAAGCCGATATCCTGCGGATGGATATGGACACAGTCACCCGGGCGGGCTCACACGAGAAGATCCTCAGCGAGTTCCGGGAAGGCAAAGCGGCCATCCTTCTGGGGACGCAGATGGTGACCAAGGGGCTCGACTTTGAAAATGTGACGCTCGTCGGCGTCCTGTCCGCCGACCAGTCTCTTTATATCAGCGACTACCGCGCCCATGAGCGCACCTTCGATCTCATCACCCAGGTGGTGGGGCGCTCCGGCCGCGGCGATAAGGACGGCCGGGCCGTCATCCAGACCTACACGCCGGAAAACGAAGTGATACGCCTGGCGTCGGAGCAGGATTACATGCGCTTTTATGAGGGCGATATCGCCCTGCGGCGCGCCCTTTCGGCGCCGCCGATCGCGGACATGTTCTGCATCACCGTTTCCGGACCGCAGGAGGCAAGAGTCCTCGCCGGCTGCGTCCGGGTACGGAAGACGCTGGAATACTATTTCAAGGATGTGGAGGGCGCGGAGCTCCTGGGCCCCGCACCGGCGGCGATCGCCAAGGTGAACAACCGCTTCCGCTATAAGCTGTTCGTCACCTGCGCCAACACGCGCAGGGTGCGGGATATCCTGGCCCATACGCTGCGGGAATTCGCGGGCGACAGCAAAAACAGGGGCATTTCCGCCTTCGCGGACATCAATCCCTTACTGTGATTCGGGAGGAAAGAGCATGGCATTACGAACGATACGGGAAAACGGCGACGCGATCCTTTTGAAAAAGAGCCGCCTCGTCGTGGATTTCAACGAACGGCTGCACACGCTGCTGGACGATATGGCTGAGACGATGGAGGCCGCCAACGGCGTGGGCCTTGCCGCACCGCAGGTCGGCGTACTGCGTCGGGCGGTGGTCGTGCTTGAGACCAACGTGCCGGAGGGGGAGGAGCCCCATATCATCGAGCTCGTCAACCCGGCCATCATCGCCACGGACGGCGAACAGCTCGGTACGGAGGGGTGTCTTTCCGTGCCCGGGATGTACGGCTTCGTGTCCCGTCCCCAGTATGTGAAGGTGCGGGCGCAGGACCGCTTCGGCAAGGTCTTCGAGATCGAGGGAGAGGGGCTCACGGCACGGGCCTTCTGCCACGAGATCGATCATCTGGACGGCCATCTTTTCACGGAGCTGGCCGACAGGCTCTATACCGAGAGCGAGCTGGAGGAGCTGGCTCAGGAACAGGATACGACGGAGATGGATGAAGCATGAGGATACTGTTCATGGGGACGCCGGACTTTGCGGCGTGCTCGCTGCAGGCGCTCTATGACGCCGGACACGACGTCTGCGGCGTTTTCACGCAGCCGGACAAGCCGGTGGGCCGCAAGCAGCTGCTGCAGGCCCCGCCGGTAAAGCTGCTGGCCGCGGAACACGGTACGCCTGTCTACCAGCCGGCAAAGCTGCGGGACGGCACGGCGATGGAGATCATCCGCTCGCTGGCGCCGGAGCTCATCGCCGTCGTGGCGTACGGGCGTATCCTGCCGAAGGAGATACTGGACTATCCGAAATACGGCGTTATCAACATCCACGGCTCGCTTTTGCCCAAATACCGCGGCGCGGCACCCATCCAGCACGCGGTGCTGAACAGGGAGACGGTCACCGGTGTCACCGTCATGTATCTTGCGGAGGAGATGGACGCCGGCGACATCATCGCCGCGCGGACGATGGCGATCCTGCCGGACGAGACCTCCGGCGAGCTGTTTGAGCGGATGGCTCCGCTGGGCGGCGCGCTCCTGGCCGATACCGTCCAAGATATCGAAGCGGGAAAAGCCGCTAGGACGCCCCAGAACGCCGCGGAAGCGACATTCGCCCCGCCGCTGACAAAGGACATGGCCGCTGTTACATGGGATATGACGGCGGATGAGATCGTCGGCAAGGTCCTCGGGCTCGACCCGTGGCCCGTGGCCGCGGCGGAACTGGGCGGCGTGACGCTCAAGCTTTTCAAGGCGGAGAAAGCGGCGGGACGCGGCGTCCCCGGTGCGGTGCTCTCGCACGATAAAGACGGCGCCGTCATCGCCTGCGGCGACGGCGCGGTGCGTATCCGGGACTTCCAGGCACCGGGCGGCAAACGCATGGCTGCCGACGCCTATCTGCGGGGTCATAAGATTTGATGGACGCGAGAGAAACGGCCCTTTCGGTGCTGCGCGCCTGCCGCCGCGGCGGCGCCTGGTCCGATCTGGGGCTCAAAGCGGCGCTGGATAAAAGCGGCCTTGACCGGCGCGACGCCGCGCTGGCGTCCCGTATCTGCTACGGCGTCATACAGAACGAAGCGCTGCTGGATCATTATCTCGCGGCTTTTTCTTCGCGTCCGCTGGATAAGCTGGAGCCGGCGCTCCCGGACATCCTGCGTATCGGCGCGTACCAGCTCTTATTCATGGACCGTATCCCGGACACGGCGGCGGTCAACGAGGCGGTCACGATGGCGAAGCGCCATGCAAGCGTCAAGGCGGCTGGCTTCGTCAACGGCGTCTTGCGGACGCTGGCCGCCCATAAGGACGCGCTGCCGCCCATACCGCAGGAGGATAGGAACGCGTATCTCTCCATCCGCTACAGCCATCCGCTCTGGCTGGTGGAGCGGATGTCCGCCCTTTTGGGAGCGGAGACGGAAGCGTTCCTTCGCTGCAGCAACGAGCCCGCGCCCCTGACGGCCCGGGTGAACCGCCTCAAGAGCGACACGGATACGCTCATCGGGGAGCTGCGCGACGAGGATATCGAGGCGGCGCGTCACCCGTGGCTCCCGGACAGCGTCCTGCTGCCCGGCGGCGATATCCGCGGTGTCCGCGCCTTTGAGGAGGGCAAGCTTTTCGTCCAGGACGCGGCGGCGACGCTGGCCGTGCTGGCGGCGGGCGCAAAGCCTGGCGACACGGTGCTGGATGTTTGCGGCGCGCCCGGCGGCAAATCCTTCGCGCTGGCTTCCGCACTGGGCGGCGCGTGCCGGATCGTTACGCGGGACCTCCATCCGAATAAAGTACGGCTGATAGCCGACGGCGCAAAACGCCTCGGTATGGAGACCGTCATCGCGGCCGAGCAGGCCGACGCCAGAGAGGCGAGGGAGGAGGACCGGGAGCGGTTCGACCTTGTGATCGTGGACGCGCCCTGCTCCGGCCTCGGTATCATCCGCAAAAAGCCGGACATCCGCGCCAAACGGCCGGAAGATATCGCGCCCCTTCCGGCGATCCAGCTGGCCATCCTGTCGGCTGCGTCAAAGGCTGTAAAGCCCGGAGGGACGCTGCTTTATGCCACGTGTACGATCCTGCCCGAGGAGAACGAAGACGTTGTCGGGGCATTTACGGCGTCTGACGGGCGTTTCGCACCGGCGGCGTTCACGCTGCCCGGCCCTGCCGGCTCCGTGCCGACGGGCATGCTCACCTTATGGCCGCAAATACACGGTACGGACGGTTTTTTCATATGCAGGCTGAAACGGACCTTTTAACAAAACACGATATCAAGTCCCTGCTGCCGGACGAGCTCGCGGCGGCGCTGGCGGAGATGGGGGAGCCCCGATACCGGGCCAAACAGGTCTTTCGCTGGCTTCACCGGGGCGTGCGCTCCTTTGAGGAGATGACCGACCAGCCGAAGGCGCTCCGCGCCGCGCTGGAGGAGCGCTTTTTCATCACAGCGCCCACGGTGCTCCGCAAGCAGGTCTCCCGGGAGGACGGCACGGTCAAATACCTCTGGGGCCTGCGGGACGGCAACTCGGTGGAGAGCGTCGTCATGCGCTATCATTACGGCAACACCGTCTGCGTCTCCTCGCAGGTCGGCTGCCGCATGGGGTGCGCTTTCTGCGCGTCCACCATCGGCGGACGTGTGCGTGATCTTGCGCCGTCGGAGATCCTGGACCAGGTGATGTTTTCCTCTCTCGACGCAGGCCTGCCCATCTCCAATATCGTTTTGATGGGGATCGGGGAGCCGCTGGACAACTTTGACAACGTGCTCCGATTCCTGCAGCTCGTCAACAAATCGGAGGGGCTGAATATCGGCATGCGGCACGTAACGCTGTCGACCTGCGGGCTGACAGAAAAAGTTGACAAACTGTCAGGCTATCATTTACAATTAACGTTAACGGTCTCGCTCCATGCGCCGGATGACGAGACCCGTTCGCGGCTCATGCCCATCAATCAAAAATACGGCGTGGATACGGTCATCGACGCCTGTAAACACTATTTTGACGTCACGGGCAGACGCATTTCCTTTGAGTACGCGATGGTCGACGGCGTCAACGATACGCCGCGCCACGCGCAGCTCCTGGCGCAGAAGCTGGCCGGCATGGGGGCTCACGTCAATCTGATCCCCCTGAACGACGTGGCGGAAAGCCCTCTGCGCCCCAGCCGTCCGGAGACGATCCGCGCGTTCATCGACGTTTTGGAGAGGAACGGCGTCACGGTGACGGTGCGCCGCAGGCTCGGTTCGGATATCGACGCGTCCTGCGGCCAGCTCAGAAGAAAGACATTATCCTGAAAACAGGGTTGGAGATACTATGAATTCATGCGCATTGACTGATAAGGGGAATGTGAGGCGGCAGAACCAGGATTGCTATTTCCTCTCCTGCCTGCCGGAAAAGGACGCCGCCGTCATGGTGGTGTGCGACGGTATGGGCGGGGCAAAGGCCGGCAACGTGGCCAGCGACCTTGCCTGCAAGGTTTTCGCGGAGGCGTTCGGGTCCGGCTTTGATCCGTCGGATCCGTCGCTGGACGTGGAGAAGCGGCTGGTGGACACGCTGGCGCTCGCCAACACCGCCGTGTATGAGCTCTCCGTCGCCGACGAAGCCTGCCGCGGCATGGGTACGACGCTGGTGGCCGCCGTGGCGATCCGGGGCGCGCTCACGGTGATCAACGTGGGCGACAGCCGTGCCTACCATATCACAGACGACGCCATGATCCGGATCACGCGTGACCATTCCGTGGTGGAGGACATGGTGGAGGAAGGCCGTATCTCCCGGGCGGAATCCCGCACGCACCCCAGCAAGAACCTGATCACAAGGGCGGTGGGCACCGGACCGGAGGTCGCCTGCGACGTTTTCAAGCGCCGCATAGAGCCGGGGGAAAAGCTGCTCCTCTGCTCGGACGGGCTCAGCAATCTGTCCGATGACCGGGACCTTTTCGCTTTTATCAAGGCGCGGCCCGATATCCGCACCTGCGCTGAAGCGCTGATGACGGACGCTGCCGATAAGGGCGCGCCGGATAACGTGACTTTGATACTTTTCGAGGCTTGATCGAGCTTTTTTGAAGCTTTTTACCACGCTCCGCGGAAGGAGAGATCATCATGGAAGATGCCTATATAGGTAAATTTCTTGACAATCGATATGAAATACTGGAGAAAATAGGGACGGGCGGCATGGCGGTCGTTTATAAGGCGCTGTGCCATCGTCTCAACCGCTTTGTCGCCATCAAGATCCTAAAGAGCGACCTGGCGGAGAATCCGGAGCTTCGCCGGCGGTTCCACGCGGAATCGCAGGCTGTCGCCATGCTTTCCCATCCGAACATCGTATCCGTCTACGACGTGAGCCACAGCGACAATACCGACTATATCGTCATGGAGCTGATCGAAGGCATCACGCTGAAGCAGTATATCAACCGCAAGGGCGTCCTCAACTGGAAGGAAGCGCTCCATTTCGCGACGCAGATCGTCAAGGCGCTCAGCCACGCCCATTCCCGCGGGATCATCCACCGCGATATCAAGCCGCAGAACATCATGATCTTGAAGGACGGCAGCGTCAAGGTGGCCGATTTTGGTATCGCGCGCCTGCTGTCCACGGAAAATACGCTGACTCAGGAAGCGCTGGGCTCCGTACACTATATCTCGCCGGAGCAGGCGAAAGGCAGCCCGGCGGACGCCCGGTCCGACCTCTATTCCGTCGGCGTCGTCATGTACGAAATGCTGACGAACCGCCTGCCCTTCGAGGGCGATTCCGCCGTTTCCATCGCCATCCAGCATATCAGCTCCATCCCCGTCATGCCGCGGGAGCTGAATCCGGAGATACCGGTCGGTCTTGAAGAGATCACCATGCGCGCCATGAATCCCAATCTGGACCTTCGCTACGCCTCGGCGGACGATATGCTGGCCGATCTGGAGGAGTTCCGCAAGAATCCCTCCGTCGTGTTCAACTACGACGAGCTGGCGCTCCTGTCCCCGAAACCCACGGGCGAGGAGGGGAGCCAGTTTGCGGAGAGCGAGGCAGCCAGAGAGAAAACGCCGCGGAAGAACAACGGCAACGGCCTCTCCCGCGACCACACGTCCTCCGAGGAATACCGCAAGAACCGCCGGCGGGCAAACCGGACCACGGTCCTTGTGGGCCTTCTTTGCGTCGCGCTGGTCCTGATCCTGCTGTTCCTTTTCATGTGGAACTATTTCCTCAAAGACCTCTTTAATCCGACGACGGAGTATATCAGTATCCCGAATTTCGTCGGCAAATACGCCGAGGATGTGTTGAAAGATACGGCATACGCCCAATACTTCAACTTCAAGATCGTCGAGGACACCAGCGACACCTATGCGGAGGGGCAGGTCATGTTCCAGTCTCCCGCGGCGGAGCGGCAGATGACCGTGCTGGACAACGGTATCGACGTGACGCTGACGGTCTCCACCGGCGAAAATGTGGTCTATATGCCCGACCTCATCAACAAGGACTACCGCAACGCCCAGCTCCTGCTGGAAAGCTATCAGCTCAATCTGGATATCAAGACCACCGGCGCGCCCGACGAAAGCATCACCATCGGGTACGTGACCGACCAGTATCCGGAGGAGGGCGAGCGCCTTTTTGAGGGCGCAACCGTCTATATCACCTACAGCACCGGCCCGGACATCGTCCTGGTCAAGGTCCCGCCGGTCACGGGGCTCTCCAAATCGATGGCCATCTCGCGCCTGATGAGCTACGATCTTTCCTATGACGTCAAGGAGGTCTACAGCGACACCGTGGAAAACGGTATCGTGGTGTTCCAGAGCTATGACGCGGGCGAGGAGATCCCCATCCACACGCTGGTGACGATCCAGGTGTCCATCGGCCCCGAGCCGGTGACCAATACGCCGCCTGTCACGCCGACGCCCGATCCGGTCGATACGCCGGAGCCGACGCCTGATCCGACGCCCACCGACCCGGTCGACACGCCGGAGCCCGGCGGCGGGGAGGACGAGCCGATAGGCCCCGTGGGATGAGTATGGAGAACGGCATCATCATCAAATCGTTGAGCGGTTTCTATGATGTCGAGACCGCTGAAGGAACGGTCCGGTGCGAAGCACGGGGCCGTTTCCGCCATCTCGGGATCAAGCCCGTCGTCGGCGACATGGTGGCCCTGGAGGCGACAGAGCCGGGCTGCGGCGTCATCAACGCCGTCCTGCCGCGGAAAAATGTGTTTGCAAGGCCGGCGGTGGCCAATGTGGACCAGATCGTTTTCGTCGTGTCGGAGGTGCTGCCGGTGACCGACACCACCGTGCTGGACCGCATGATCGCCATGGCGGAAAAGGCCGGCGTGGAGCCCGTCATCTGCGTCAACAAGTGCGATGTGGCTGACGGCGAGCGGCTGCGGGATATCTATACACGGGCCGGTTTCACGGTTTACGCCGTGAGCGCCGCAACAGGCGACGGCGTCGAGGCGCTGAAGCGCTGTCTTGCCGGCCGTATCAGCGCGTTCGCCGGGGATACGGGCGTCGGCAAATCCAGCCTTTTGAACCGTCTGCTCACGGACGCGGCGCTCAAGACCGGCGCGGTCAGCGAAAAGCTGGGCCGCGGCCGGCATACGACGCGCCATGTGGAGCTCTATCACATCGACGGCGGCGGGCTCGCGGCGGACACGCCGGGCTTCGCCTCCTTTGATGAGGAGTCGTTCCAGCCGGAGGCGGAGGAGGTAGAGCGCCTCTTCCGGGAATTCGCGCCCTATCTCGGCGCCTGCCGCTTCGTGGGGTGCGCCCACACAAAGGAGCAGGGCTGCGCTGTCCTGGCCGCGGTGGAGGCCGGGGCGATACCCGCCTCCCGTCACAAAAGCTACGTCCAGCTTTATCAGGAGGCCAAGAGCCGCAACAGCTGGGAAAAAAAGAACAGAAAAAAGGTTTGAGAGCGCCCGGGCGGGCGCTCTTCACATTTCCGGCCCGCCGCGCATAGAATGTAACGGTATTCTGTGTTGGTGGGGTGATAGCATGCGTTGGCGGTGCCGCCCGTGGGGCGCCATCCTGATCTGCGCCGGGGTCGTGATCCTCCTGGCCATCCTTTTGCCCGCGTCCTTCTGGTGGATCCTCCTGGGCGCGGCGCTTCTTTTCCTGGGGCTGAAAATGCTGCGCTGAAAATGAAACAGGCTGTCATAACAGGCAGCCCCTCTCCATATATTTCATGCAGACACACATCAATGATGGGGAGGATCCATATGGAACTTGATCTGAACGTGGAAAAGATCGATTATATGAAGCTGCTTTTCAGCGGCAGCCTTGTTCATGAAGAAACGGCGGAGGTGATCGTTCCGGATATCCTCCCGGACGCGTGCAGGATCGTCACGACATGCGGTACGGCGCTTCTCCGCGGCAAGGACGTCTCCGAAAGGGGGCTGACCGTCGCCGGGACGGTGGAGGGCGCGGTCCTCTATCTGCCGGAAGAGGAGGATATCGCCCGCAAGATCGATTTCAGCGTCCCCTTTGAGGCAACGCTGGCGACGGAGGACAGCCTTCCGCCGGAATGCCGGCTGACAGCCTGCGTTTCCGTCCGGCAGCTTTGGACGGACATCCTTAACCCGCGGAAGGTCTGTATCCGGATGGCCGTAGCGGTCAGCGCCAAGGCTTACGGACAGGAGACGGCGGAGATCGCCGTGCCGGCGGCGGAAGGCGGGGACGTGGAGCTGCGGGAGAAGACCGTGACCGCGGAGATCCCTTCGGCGGTCTGCGAAAAGACCTTTACGCTGTCGGATGAACTGACGTTCCCGAACGGGATGCCGGAGCCGGGGGAGATCCTCAGTATCCTGCCCCAGCTCACGGTGGACGAGGTCAAGGGCGTCGGCAACAAGCTCGTGGCGCGCGGCAGGCTCGTTACGAACGTGATCTACCTTTCGGCGGATGGACAGATACCGGCTTCCGGCTCGTTCACGACGCCGTTTTCCCAGATCATCGAATGCGACGTTGACTGCGAAGACAACGTCAGCGATGTGACGCCCATGCTCATCGGCGTCTATCTTTCCCGCGGCGGCGCCACGACGGAGGGCGCGCTCCTGATGCTGGAGGCGGACGCCGTGCTCCAGTGCGTCACGTACGCCAAAAAAGAGATACGCTGTATCGAGGACGCTTACAGCACCGGCTACGACCTGCTCCTCGGGCGGGACGTGATCGCGCTGCCCGTGGTCGCGGAGCGTTTCTCCGTTACCAAGACCGTGATGGGCAGTCTGGAAACGCCGGCGCGGCCGCGGGAGGTGCTGGGCCTTATGATCTGCCCCGGCAGTGCGGCTATCTCCGGCAAAACGCTCTCCGCCGAGATGGAGGTCACCGTCCTATATACGACGGAGAACGGCGTCCTGGCAGCCGTGCAGCGCGCCATCCGGGCCGAGACGGAGCACGATCTCACCGGTATGGAGAACAGGGAGGCCGCGGCCCTGTTGGAAGGGGAGGCATACGCCGGTATCGTGGGCAGCGGCTTCGAGGTGCGCTTCCCCGTATGTATGTCCGCTTTTTCGAGCGATGACCGCGGGCTTGAGACGATCAGCAGCATCGCCTGGGATCCAGAGCAGCCGCGTGATACGGCCGATATCCCGTCGTTGACGGTCTATCGCACCCGCGGCGGCGACGATCTGTGGGAGCTCGGCAAACAGTTCTGCTCCACGGACGATCTGATCCTCCGGGCGAACGGGCTGGAGGGGAACGCCCCTCTGGCGGCCGGGATCATGCTCGTCATCCCTAAAAAACGATAAACAGATCATCGGCGGGGCCTTTTGTCAAGGTCCCGCCGATAACGCGTTATTTGGGGCTTTTCACCGCCTTGTCGCAGCGGGGCGAGGGCTGTAGCTTGACAGGCGTCCCCGTGGGCGACAGCTTGACCTGGTCATGATCGGTGGTCTGGGTCCTTTTTTTCTTGGATGCCATGGGTGCCAATACCTCCTATAAAGATCTGGTATCTAGTATTCTCGCTTTTAACCAGGTCCATACATCTTGCCAAGTATCAAAAAATATGATAAAATTCCTTGGTAAAAATGCAGACACGCTAATCGAGCTGTGGAGGTATATCTATATGTCCGGACATTCCAAATGGCATAATATCCAGAAGACCAAGGGCGCGGCCGACGCCAAAAGGGCGCAGGCCTTCACCAAGATCGCCCGTGAGATGATCGTGGCCGTCAAGGAAGGCGGCGGCAGCGGCGACCCTGCCAACAACTCCAGGCTTGCCACCGTCATCGCCAAGGCGAAGGCGGCCAACATGCCCAACGAGAATATCAAGCGCACCATCGAAAAGGCGCTGGGCAGCGGCAATACCGATAATTATGAGACCGTTATCTATGAGGGCTACGGCCCCAACGGCGTCGCCGTGATCGTAGACGCCATGACGGATAACCGCAACCGCACCGCCAGCGAAGTGCGCCATCTGTTCGACAAGTACGGCGGCAACATGGGCGCTGCCGGATGCGTTTCCTGGTCCTTTGACAAGAAGGGCGTCATCGTCATCGACAACGAGGACGGCGACCTGGACGAGGACACCGTCATGATGGACGCGCTGGACGGCGGCGCAGACGATTTTTCCAACGAAGGCGAGACGTATGAGGTCTATACCAAACCGGACGATCTGAGCGCCGTATGCGCCGCGCTGGAAGGCAAATACAAATTCCTCTCCGCCCAGGTGGAGATGGTGCCGCAGAATTACGTGAAGATCGAGGACGCGGACGCGGCCGCCAAGTTTGAAAAAATGCTGGACCTCATGGAGGATAACGACGACGTCCAGAACGTCTGGCACAACTGGGAAGACGCCTGACAGACAGGGCGCGACGAGACAGATTTTTTGAGGGTTAAAGATGGACAAGCAGTTTTCTGAGGTGGAAGAGAATACCCCTGCCGAAGAAAAGAATAACGCGCCGGAGACGGACGTGACCGCCGCGCCGGCGGAGGACGTCCGGGAAGACGCGCAGGACACGGAGCCGGCCACCGCCGAAGAAGCGGCGGTGGAAACGCCGCCTGCCGAGCCGGAGCCTGCGTCTGACGCTGCCGAAACGGACGGCGACGCCGCAGAGCCGGAGACGCCGGCTGATGAAGCGAGCGAAGCGGAGGAAGACGCGGAGGCGGAGACGGCGCCCGCCGCTGTCGCCGGGGACGAGCCTCCCGCCGCGGAAGAGCCCGAAGCGGAGCCGGAGAGGAAAGAGGCGCCGGACGCAGCCGCGGCAGAAACGCCGCCGCTCGCGCAGAAGCCTCCGAAAAAGAAAAAGGCGCGCCGGGTAAAGCGCAAGAGGGAAAGCGGCAAGCGCAAAGTCGCCGTCGGCTGGATCATCGCGGCCGCGCTGCTGGTGGTCCTGGCGCTGGGCGCCATTTCGCTCAATTTCATCATCAAGCCCGAGGACACTGCCAACCGCTTTGTCACCGCCATGCGCCTGAAGGACGTGAAAATGCTTTCCAGCGTGGCGGAGACGGCCAACGGCGAAACGAAGTTCGACGCCCGGAACACCGCGCCGATGTTCGAGCTCTATGACGATAACGAGAGCTTCCGTGAGGAGATCATCGCCGATCTGACGGCGGACGCCCGCCTGCTCCATGACGGCAAGGCGCCCATGACGGACAACATCGTGGATATCCGCTCCATCGACTGCCTGCTGTTCCGGCTTTACAAGGTCGTCGTGGCCGATACGGAGGCGACGGTCTATACCAATTTCAAGGGCGCCAAGGTGAGCCTTGAGGGCAACACCAAGGTAGCCTACGCCACCTCCGGTTATGAGTATAATACCTACGGCTTCATCGTCTCGGACGATTATTTCAATCTGACGCCCTCCAAGGCCGTCTTTTCAGGGCTCCTGCCGGGCAGCTATCGCGTGCGGGTGGAGTATCTCTCCTCCTTCGGCGATACGTATACCGCGGAGGGACAGCTGGATTACGGTGCGTTTGACGGCGGCTATGAGCTGAATGTCGACTTCGAGTCCATGGAGATCTCCAACTTGAGCGACTTTGCGGTGGAGGTCTCCCTTGGCGAAAAGGGAACGAGAACGCTCGAGGCGGGGGAGGTCTATCGTCTTTTCCCGCTGCACGCGGGCGAGCTGGTGTCCATCACCTGCGATACGGGGAACGAGCTTTCCGTCTCCAAGACGCTGGTCGCGGGAGAGGATGACGCTTTCGCCATCTCTTTCGCCGCGCTGACGGTGGATTCGCCGAATATGATACCGATCTCGTATTTCGTCAACGGGACCAAAGCCGGCACCGTTCCGGCCGACGCCGCCGGTTTCCGCATCTACCCGCTGAACATGGGCGACGAGGTCACCTTTGAGCCGGACGCCGCGGCGTTCCTGCCGCTGCTGGAGCCGATGTCCGTGACGCTGGATCAGGAAGAACAGCAGACCGTTCTGGACTTCAAGCTCCTGCGCAGCGCGTATGAAGGCGTTGACGACGTGATCAAACAGGATATCCTCGAATCCTTCGATATCATCAACCGGGCCTACACGATGGACGAGCTGAAGGACCTCGTTCTGCTCCATCCCACGCTGGCCGAGCTGATCGACTACGCGGATTATGAGACGGCCGGTGTTTACGCGACGCTCTCTTCGCCGGAGATCGCCATCGACCTGGAGGCCTCCGACAAGGCGCATCTGGTGGATCTGGACGCGGTGAAGATGTGTATCGACGCCGAACTCTCCTTCAGCGTCGCCTACCATGAGAAGGACAAGGACCCTGTAGAGACTGTTGAGAAGGACGTGACGCTGACCTACACGCTCGCCTACAAGGACGGCGCGTGGGCCTTTGAGCCCGCCGAGAACCTGGTCGTATAAGCGTATCATGCTGTAAGATCAAGAAAAAGGACAGGATGAACATCCTGTCCTTTTTTGTTTGAGCAAGTCTGTAAGCCGGGTTCTGTCTTAAACGGCCATCTATCTGTGGCCTGCCGTTGCCGGCAGGCTCAAGCCACCTCCACGGGACGGCCGGGCCGGCCTGTCGTCCCACCACGGTGTTGCTCCGGGATAGAGTTTACAGCGCCCACGTGTCTCCACGCGGCGGGTGAGCTCTTACCTCGCCTTTCCACCCTTACCCCGCATGCGCGGGGCGGTATATCTCTGTTGCACTTGTCCGAGGGTCGCCCCTGGCGGGTGTTACCCGCTATCCCTGCCCTGCGGAGCCCGGACTTTCCTCACGCACCGGCTTTCGTCGTGTGCCCGCGGCCGTTCGGCTTGCTCGTGGGTATTTTACTGCATTCTTCCGGCGATGTCAAAGAAATAAAAACGCGCCGCGCCATGTATCAAATTTCGCCTCCGGGGAAAGACTAAAACCGACTTTCACGGAGAGGGGTACGGTCGGTGCAGAGCAAGGTCGAGATCTGCGGCGTCAACACGTCAAGGCTCCCGGTGCTGAAAAACGACGAGATGATGGAGCTGATCGCCAGGGCGCGGGAAGGGGACAGCGAAGCCCGGGAAACGCTCATATGCGGCAATCTGCGTCTTGTGCTGTCCGTCATCCAGAAATTCCTGAACCGCGACGAAAACGCCGACGACCTGTTCCAGGTAGGGTGTATCGGCCTCATGAAAGCCATCGACCATTTCGACCTCAGCCTCAACGTCCGTTTCTCCACCTACGGCGTGCCGATGATCATCGGCGAGATACGCCGCTATCTGCGGGACAACAGTCCCATCCGCGTCAGCCGCAGCATGCGGGATACGGCGTGCCGCGTCCTGCAGATGAAGGAAGAGCTCATGAGCCGCTCTCAGAAGGAGCCCACCGTTGAGGAGATCGCCAAAGCCCTGGACATCCCCTGTTCCGAGGTGGTCATGTCTCTGGACGCGCTGGCGGAGCCCGTGTCCCTCTATGAGCCCGTCTATACCGACAGCGGCGACACCGTATGCGGGATCGATCAGATAGGCGACACACGGAACACCGACGAGAGCTGGCTGGAGCAGATCGCCGTCGGCGAGGCGATAGCCGGGCTTTCCGCCCGGGAGAAGCGGATCTTGAACCTGCGTTTTTATGAGGGCAAAACGCAGATGCAGGTGGCAGAGGAGATCGGTATCAGCCAGGCCCAGGTATCGCGCCTCGAGAAAAACGCCATCGACCAGATCAAAAAGAGTCTTTGACGTTTCTTTTTGCGGGAAAAATAGTCTTGACAACACGCACCCTTTATGGTAAGATTGCACTTGCTCACGGGGGTGTAGCTCAGCTGGGAGAGCGCCTGAATGGCATTCAGGAGGTCAACGGTTCGATCCCGTCCATCTCCACCATGAGTAAAAGAGCCATCCGAAAGGATGGCTCTTTTTGTATCCTGACGGGATCGAAAGGCGGCTCTTGGCGTTTTATCGTATCTGTAAAATAACAAGATGAGCGGAGACGGGACGCGTCCCGCCCGCCAAAGGCGTAATGATGAGGGCCGCCGGATTGCTTGCCGGATTGCGGACAGTCAAAATGGAATTAACAGATGTCGTTTCCACAAGCGCCAGCCCAACGATCGGCGATGTGCCTGTTGCCCTACCGGCCACCGTGTAAGGGAGGTCTTCACCGTTCAGCGTCAGCAATTCTATTGCATGTATGCTTGTCAAGACAAAATTGTTTAATTATTCATCAAGATTTGATCCTGTAAAGAATTCATAAGCGCATAAAAGTCATCCATGTGAGATTAAATTATCTCACATGGATGACCTTATTTCTTGATTAAATAATAAATAATTCAATATTTCGAGCCATTATGGGCTGTATCTCCTACGTTATTAGTACATGTGTCGATTTACACGTTGGGAATAGAAAGTAAAATAGAAAAAACTAACACGGTTATTATGACGGATTATCACTCCGTAAAGTGTATATGGTTGTTGATATGCTCCTGGCAGAAACAGTGATATCCCGCGCACTTGGAGCAATAGCGGAACTCCAGCTCCGGATGGTCGGTGTCCGTCTTGCCGCAGACGGAGCATTTATGGCGGTAGGAGCGGTTCGTCTCCTCATACTCGGCCTGCCGCACGGAGCGTTTGAAGCCGCGCTCGGCGGCGGAGGCGTAAGCCCGCTGGCGTTTCACCCGCTCGAACAGCGTGCCGCCGCAGAAAAGGAAGAAGTTCAACAGCGCCACCAGCGGCACCAGGTTGGCGGGGAAGAGCGCCATCCCCTTGATCATGTTATAGAGGAACAGCGCCGCGTCGACGTAGGCGAGCCACTTGATCTTGACCGGGATGAAGAAAAAGAGCAGGACCGTCGTTTCCGGGAACAGGACGGCGAACGCAAAGAAGAGAGACATGTTCAGATAGAACGAGTCGAAGAAATACGTGTAGAGCCATCCCTGCCGCACCCCCAGCAGGTAAATAAGGAAACCGTACAGGACGATCATCAGCATCCCGAAGAGATAATAGATCGTGAACTTGCCGGCGCCCCAGTACTGCTCCAGCGTACTGCCGATGAAATAGTAAAAATAGAGGCTGATGGCACACCACAGCAGTTGGGTGGAGGAGGGGATGAAGATAAACGATATGAGCCGCCACACCTCGCCCCGCAGGACAAGCGACGGGTCGAAATAGAGATAGCTCAAAAACGTGCCTGTCCGGTCCATGGCGTTGATGAGGAACACCAGCACGTTGCCGCCGACGATATACAGCATGAGCCGCTCGATACCGAAGCGCGGATGCTTATAGCAAAACCGGGCCAGCGCTTTATCAAAGGAAGACAATGGATGATCACCTCGCGCAAAGTTACTGCTTGGATTTTACACTATTTTGCCCCATAAGTCCAGCCGATACTTCCCGGAAAAGGTACGCCGGGGCAAAAATAATGCTTTCCGTTTCAGGCGATATGTGATAAAATATCTAAAACTATGTTTTGAAGCGTTTTGGAGCATGGCATGAAGCAGGATTTTCATAAAAAACGCCCGGACACGCGCGATGAGGACAGGGAGGACCGCGGATTGCTCGAAGGCCGCAATCCCATCCTGGAAGCGCTCCGTGCCGGCCGGCCCATCGATAAGGTCTACATCGCCAAGGGCGAGACGGACGGCACGCTCGCCCGTATCGCCGCCATGGCGCGGGACGCCGGGGCGGTGGTCGTGGAGACCGACCGGCGCAAGCTGGACGCCATGAGCGAGACGGGCTCCCACCAGGGCGTCATCGCTCTTGCCGCGGTGACGTCATACACCAGCGTCGACGAAATCTTCGCCGCGGCAGAGAAAAAGGGCGAACAGCCCTTTATCATCGTCTGCGACGAGATAGCCGACGTCCATAACCTGGGCGCCATCATCCGCACGGCGGACGCTGCCGGGGCCCATGGGATCATCATCCCGAAGCGCCGCAGCGCCGGCCTTACGGCGGTCATCGGCAAGACCTCCGCCGGTGCTGTCGAATATGTACCGGTGGCCCGCGTCGCCAACATCGCCGCCGCGCTGGAGGATCTGAAAAAACGGGGCGTCTGGGTCTACGGTACCGCCGCCGGCGGCGCCAGCGGCCTTTGGGACACGGACTTCACCGGTCCTGTCGCCATCGTGATCGGGTCGGAGGGCAGCGGCATGAGCCGCATCGTAGCGGAAAAATGTGATTTTACCGTTTCCATCCCCATGGTGGGCGGTGTTTCATCCCTGAACGCGTCGGCCTCGGCCGCGGTCATCATGTATGAGGTCGTGCGGCAGAGGACGCATCAGTAAAGGTTTTTTGGAGGGTATCCAGCATGACGTATGACGGCGAAAACAACATACCTGAAAAAAACAGCGTGAGCGAAAACATCCCGGACGAAGCGGCGGCGTCCAACGACCCGTCTCTTGAGTCCATCCTGGCGGAGATCAAGGGCGAGGCGTTCATCGACGGCGATAAGCGCACGCCTCCCGATATCCTGCAGGAAAAGACGGACCGGATCATCCATCAGGAAACGGGGAAGGACCCCGACCTGGCCTTTGAGCAGGCGCTCATGGGCTCCAAGGTCACCAAGGATCTGAACGCCCGTCCGCTTTTCGACAAAGCGCCGGAGGAGATGGATGACGCGGACCGCTGGTTTGCGGAATTCCTCTCCGGCAAGAATCCGGCGCCCTATTCGCCGGAGAAGAGCGGCGCAGGGGAGGAGCCGGCCGCTGCGCCGGCGCAGCCCGCGCCCGAAAATGACGCTGCAAGCGTCCCGGCGGTGCCTGTCGATACAGAAACGGAGGAGACCGTTTCCTCCGCCGTGCAGGACGTTCCTATCGGCCGTGTGGAGGACTACACCTCTATCGACTATACCGATCCCCGCTCCATGGACGAGTTCGCGGAGGAGGTCTCCCGCAACCTGGAACGGGAGGCGATCGTCGAGGAGCCCTATCAGCCGGCTTCCCACCGCGTCCGCCGTCAAAGCAAGCGTCCGGCGCGGATCTATCGGGAGGACAACGCTTCGTCCGCGCCCGACCCGCTGGCGGAAAGCTCCCGCTTCTCCGGACCGCTTTCCCATCTGACGATACGCCTGACGGCTGCCGGCGTGCTTTGCTTTATCATGACGCTCTTCTCCTATCTTTTCTCCGCCGGCAGATCGCTTCCTTTCGGGATCGGCACGGACCAGACGGCTCTCGCCGGCGTCCTGCTCATCCTGCAGATGCTCGTCATGATGCTGGCCATGGACATCCTGGTCAGCGGCGTGACGGATATCGTCCGGGCTGAGCCCGGGGCGGAATCGCTGCTCGTGATCTCCTGTCTTGTGACGATCGTGGACGGCTTCATCCTTTTCGCAAAACAGGAGACGGAGCTGGGGCTCCCGTTCTCTCTCGTGTCCGCGTGGGCCGTTTTCTTCGCCCTGTGGGGACGGAAGTCCTACTACGCCGCCATGCGCGATTCGCTGCGGATGGCCGCCGCCGGCGCCAAGCCCTACGGCGTGATATCGGAAAACAGCCTGGAAGACCACGTCATCCTCAAAAAGCTCGCCGGCGAGACCGACGGCTTCTACATCAACCTTATGCAGGCCGACTCAGGCGAGACCACGTATATGCTGGCTGCGCCGATCCTGCTGATCCTGGCGCTGGTGTTCGCGTTCCTGGCCTCCGTGGGCCATGGACGGCCGGAGACCTTTACCCACTGCTTCGCCATCATGCTGGCCGTCGCGGCGGCTTTCCCGGCTACCTCGGTCTTTGCGATTCCTTTCCGCTACGTAGCCAAACGGGCCAAGCAGGCCGGCAGTGCGCTGGCCGGATGGGGCGGCGCCTGCAGCGTTTTCGATTCCGATTCCGCCATCATCACGGATGAGGATATCTTCCCCGTGGGCACCGTCTCGCTGAGCGGCGTCAAGCTCCTCGGCAACGTGTCCCAGTCCAAGGCCATCACCTATACCTCCAGCCTGATCATCGCCTCCAAATCCGGCCTTTCCAAGGTCTTCGCTGCGCTGATGAAGGACCAGAAGCTGCCTGTGATGGAGATCGAGGATTTCGCCTGCTATGAGGGCGGCGGGATCGGGGCCCTGCTGGATGATGAACGGGTGCTGGTCGGCTCCGGCGCTTTCATGAACCTCATGGGCATCCGCGTACCGGAGAGCATCAATCTCAACAACTCGGTCTTCACCGCCATCAACGACGAACTGGCCGCCGTCTTTTCCATCAACTACGTACCGGCCAATTCCGTCCAGAACGCGCTGATATCGCTTTTGAACACGCAGGTGGATATCCTGCTGGCGGTGCGGGACTTCAACGTTTCGCCGGCTATGATCCAGCATAAGTTCAAGGTCTCCATGGAGGGCGTGCGTATCATCCCTGCGGAGGCGAGCTATCAGGTCTCGGACGACAGGGTGGCGGAGGGGACGCTCTGCAGCGCCATCCTCTGCAGGGAGGGGCTCGGCCCCTTTGCGGAGGTCATCACCAGCGGCCGCTCGCTGAAGCGGATCACGGATATCAACACGATCATTTCCATCGCGGGCTCCGTCATGGGGCTGATCCTGATGTTCTTCCTCTGCTGGTCCGGCGCCTTCATCTCGGCGTCTGTCAAGAACGTGTTCATCTTTATGCTGGTGCTGGAAGTGTGCGTCGTGCTGCTCTCCAACGTGGTCCGGCAAAGGGCGTAAAGCGCGATTTACCCGCGTTTTGACGCGAAAAAGATATTGTGTTTCGCAAAACCTTGTTATATAATATTTAAGTGACTTTTGATACCCGCATCCGGATAGTTTATTATTTTTAGAGAGGAATTATATACATTATGGGCTACGCTGTTGAAAACATTCGCAATATCGCTCTGCTTGGACACGGCGGAAACGGCAAGACTACCCTTGCCGAGAGCATGCTTTTCCTGACCGGCGCCACCGACAGGCTCGGAAGAGTTGCGGACGGCAACACCGTCGGCGACTATGACGCGGAAGAGGTCAGACGCCAGATCAGCATCTCCGCGACGACCATGTACACCGAGTACAAGAAGAACAAGATCAACATCATCGACACCCCGGGTTTCTTTGATTTTGCCGGCGAGGTGTTCGAGGCGCTGCGCGCCGCGGATACCGGTATCATCGTCGTTTCCGCGAAGGAAGGTCTCAACGTCGGCGCGGAGAAGTCCTGGAAATATCTCGTTGACCGCAAAATGCCCCGGGCGATCTACATCTCCAAAACGGATGAGGATCACGCCGATTTCGATAAGACTTTCGACGCGCTGCGCGCCCGCTTCGGCAACTCCGTCTGCGCGCTGAACATCCCCATCAAGGAAGGGGACAAAGTCGTCGGTATCATCGACGTCATCACCAAGAAGGCGTATAAGATCGACGGCAAGAACAGCACGGAGATCGCCGTTCCCGCCGATGAAGCCGCGAGACTGGAAGAGATCTATGAGGAGCTGGCTGAAAACGCGGCCGGCACCAGCGAAGAGCTCATGGAGAAGTATCTCGAGACCATGGAACTCACCGCGGAAGAGATCTACGGCGCACTGTCCGTCGGTATTGCCGACGGCGATATCTGCCCCGTTTTCTGCGGCAGCGCGGCCACCGGCCTCGGCACGCTCACGCTGCTGGACGCCGTCGTCAACCTGTTCCCGAAGCCCATGGAAGCGGGCAAGCCCGTGGATCCCGCCGGCTCCGGCAAGGCTATCGTTTACAAGACGATCTCCGACCAGTTCGGCAAATTCAGCCTTTTCAAGGTCGTTTCCGGCCACGTCACGCCCGATATGACGCTCTATAACCCCCGTACCGGCGCGGCTGAAAAGCTTGGCCACATCTATTACATGCAGGGCAAGAAGAACGTTGAGGTCAAGGAGATCGACTGCGGCGACATCGGCGCGGTCTCCAAGCTCACCAACACCAGGACCGGCGATTCGCTGAACGAGAACAAGAACGACGAAGCGCTTCCCGGCATCGAGTTCAACCGTCCCTGCTACGCCATGGCCGTCGCCCCCAAGACGAAGGGCCAGGAGGATAAGGTCGCGGCCGGCCTTGCCCGTCTGGGCGAGGAAGACCCCACCTTCACCGTGGAAAACAACCCCGAGACGCACCAGATGGTCATGTCCGGCGCCGGCGATATGCAGCTGGACGTCATCTGCTCCAAGCTGAAGGGCAAATTCGGCGTCGAGGTCGAGCTTTCGCCCGTCCGCGTCGCTTACCGCGAAAAGATCAGAAAGACGCTGGAAGCCCACGGCCGTCATAAGAAGCAGTCCGGCGGCCACGGCCAGTTCGGCGACGTGTGGATCCGTTTCTCCCCGCAGGACGAGCAGGAAGACCTGGTCTTCACGGAGGAAGTCTTCGGCGGCAGCGTCCCCAAGAACTTCTTCCCGGCGGTCGAAAAGGGTCTGCGCGACAGTATCACCAAGGGCGTCCTCGCCGGCTATCCCATGGTCTATCTGAAGGCGACGCTCTATGACGGCAGCTATCACCCGGTCGACTCTTCCGAAATGGCGTTCAAGACGGCGGCTAACCTGGCGTATAAGGAGCTCATCAACGCCAGCCCCGTGATCCTGGAGCCGATCGGCAGCCTGAAGGTCACCGTGCCTGATTCCTACACTGGCGACATCATGTCCGACCTCTCCAAGCGGCGCGGCACGCCGATGGGCATGAGCATCGACAAGGACGGCAACCAGGTCATCGAGGCCGAGGTCCCCATGGGCGAGATGAACAGCTACGCCATCGACCTCCGCTCCGTCACCCAGGGCCGCGGCTCCTTCACGCTCGACTTTGTCCGTTACGATGAAGCTCCCGCTGCCACCCAGCAGAAGATCATCGAAGAAGCCAAAGCCCGCGCGGAAGAGGAAGGCTGAACGATATAACACGCTTGACGCCTCCGCCATTTTGGCGGGGGCGTCTTTGCAGAGGAGAACGCTATGACAAGAAACGAAGCGCTGACCCTTTTGAAAAAGTACAATAAGGACCACTTCCATCTGCAGCACGCGCTGACGGTGGAGGGCGTCATGCGTTGGTATGCCGGCGAGCTCGGTTACGCCGACGAAGCCGATTTCTGGGCGCTGGTCGGCCTGCTGCACGACGTGGATTTCGAAAACTGGCCGGAGCAGCATTGTCTCAAGGCGCCGGAGCTGCTGGCGGAGATCGACGCGCCGGACGCGCTGGTCCACGCCGTGTGCAGCCACGGCTACGGGATATGCTGCGACGTAGAGCCGACTCATCCGATGGAAAAGGTGCTTTTCGCGGCGGACGAGCTGACGGGCCTTATCGGCGCCGCGGCGCTCATGCGCCCCTCCAAAAGCACGAAGGACATGGAGGTCTCCAGCCTGCGGAAGAAGTACAAGGACAAGAAATTTGCCGCCGGCTGCTCGCGGGAGGTCATCAGCACCGGGGCTGAGCGCCTCGGCTGGGAACTGAACGAGCTCTTTGAAAAGACCATCCTGGCCATGCGTTCCTGTGAAGACGCCGTGGCAGCCGAGATGGCGGCCTTATAAAAGTGACGCGGGACTGGTGATCAGTCCCGCGTTTTTCAGTACAGCCCGACGCGCTCCATCGCGCTGTACAGCGTCTTTTTCCGCTCGCCCGACAGCTCGGTCATGGGCAGGCGCAGCGCGCCGCCGCAAAGCCCCATCTTCGCCATGGCCGCCTTGACGGGTATCGGATTCGTTTCGCAGAAAAGCGCCTCGATCAGCTCCGCATAGTGAAGCTGGAGCGCCGCGGCGGCAGGGAAGTCGCCCTTGAGCGCGAGCGATGTCATCGCCGCCATGGCGCCGGGGACGATGTTGGCCGCCACCGAGATGACGCCCTTGGCGCCCATAGCCATCATGGGGACGGTGATATCGTCGTTGCCGCTCCACACGGTCAAGTCATCGCCGCAGAGCCGGCGCACCTCTGTCATGAGACGGAAGCTGCCGGAGGCCTCCTTGACGCCGTTGATGTTCGGATGGGCCGCCAGCACCTGGTACGTTTCCGCCGCGATGGAGACGCCCGTGCGGGAGGGCACGTTATACAGGATGACCGGTATCGAAACGCTGTCCGCCACGTGGACGAAATGGGCGATAAGGCCGCTCTGCGTCGGCCGGTTGTAATACGGCGTCACGATGAGCACCGCGTCCGCGCCGGCCGCCTCGCAGGCCTGCGCCGTTTCCACGGTCGCCGCGGTGCTGTTGCCGCCCGCGCCGGCGACGATCTCCATGTGCCCGGCGGCGCGCTTGCAAAAAGAGACCGCGTCATAACGCTCGTCCGGCGTCATGGTCGCGGCCTCTCCGGTCGTGCCGCAAACCGTAACGGCGGCCGTACCGGACTCTCTTTGGAATTTCATGATCCTTGCA
>Ga0079305_1000198_pt1 | contig 144435 bp, 119 predicted proteins | sample LMS_cellobiose_e_FD_79183 | JGI IMG/M metagenome (GOLD analysis project Ga0079305, IMG submission 79183) | Rumen-fistulated moose microbial communities from Alaska, USA - LMS_cellobiose_enrichment | ecosystem: Host-associated > Mammals > Digestive system > Stomach > Rumen fluid ...
CATGTTGCCGTTGAGAATGTGGGACGGATTTCCCGCAGACGATGGAATCCCCTCAAAGATGAAAACGCCGTCTTTCTGAAAGAGCAGTCCGCCTTTTTCCAGCGGGGTCAGGAGCGTTTCCGCTGCCCGCTTCGCGGCTTCCAGATAACGTTTGTCCTTGAAACGCTGATATCCGGCAACCAGGGCGTCAATCCCAGCCGCCTGTCCGAACGCGCTGTACCACGGTGACTTGATGGTTATGTCATTGTAAGTCAAATCAAAATCATAAGGGAACGCCCAAAGGCCGTTGGGCATTTTCTTCAAATTGAGGCAGAGCCAGTCGATGCTGTTCCGGAATTTTTCCCCGTCGGGAGAGATTGTCGTGTTGTAATAGTTTTCGATCCCCGCATAATTCAAGGCATACAATGCGACGAAGGCGGGATTGTAGGTTTTCCCCACATTCGGGATATTCAGATACGCAACGCCCTTTTCATCAAACAGGTGTTCGGCGTTATGGACGTCCGTCTGCTTCGGCAGAGCATAGCAAAGCGACAGGATGCCTGCGAGAAAGAGGGATAGCATTTTTTTCATGCTTTCATTCCTTCCTTGACAATATCTTCAAACACTTTGGATTCAGTATTCCAGCTGAGTTTCTCCCTGGCGGAGAGCAGCACCTCATGATCGTGTTTCAAATCGCGGGTCAACATGGTTTTAATGGCCTCGGCCACATTTTTCGGAGAATTCAGATCATGGATCATTCCTCCGCCGCCGATATCATTCAAAATCTTCTCAATTTCAATCAGATTGTTGGAAAGAATCGGCAGACCGGCCTGGATGAATTCGAAAAACTTGTTTGGCATACAGTATTTCGTATTCAGGTCGATCACCTTGTACGGGATGATACCGAAATCAGCCGAAGCCGTATAGGCAAGCAGTTCTTCCCTCGGGACCGCTTTCAGGAAATGAACGGATTTATCCAATGCCGGACCGGCAATCTTTTTCAGTTTTTCCAGGAACTGCGGGGCGGCAGGACCGAGAAATACCAGATGTGCGTTTGCCGGAGCAGCGGCAAGGAAACCATTCAAGACATTTTCAATGTTGCGTTCCGGAATAATCCCGCCCTGATAAAGAATAATGATCTGGTCTTCGGCAAGTTTCAGCTCCGCATGGAACTTATTGCTTTTTTCCGTATTTTCCATCAGTGTCACATTATGAATGACATGCGGTTTTTTAATTCCGTAAAATTCCGCGAATTTTTCCGCAATTCCATCGCTGACGGTGATCACTTCATCGCAATCCCCGATAAAACGTTTCGTGACACCGTGCATGATTTTTTTCTGTCTTGAACTGAAGACTTTCTGTTCCGGATAAAATTCATGCGAATCGAAGATGAGACGACAATTCCACTGTTTTTTCAAAATCGCGGAAGCTTTCAATGCGGGCAGATCCTCGGCGAGGATCAAATCCGCCGGATATTTTTCCGCAGCCCGGTAAAAGGCAAGGTCGAACGGAAGCGGATATTTGATTGGACCGCATTGATAATAGAGCCGGGCCAGCACCCGGCACAGGAACGAGCTGAATTTCGATACGATTCGAGGAAGCAGCGGAAGTTTTCCGAAAATCCGCTTATTCCAGTACTGCATGTGCTGCCGAAGCCAATAGATCCGGCATCCCGGGACAATGTGTTTGAGACCAATCCAGTGAACGAGATATCCGGTTTTTTCCTCAATATGATCTTCAGAATCGAAAGACAGCGAGATCAGCACTCCGCTCCAGCCCATTTTGTTCAAAGATTCAATTTGCTGTATGATCCTGCGGTCAATGTCTTGATCGTGGCAAACCACCAGGAAGTGACGTTTCCCATCGTTTTTCTGCTCTGCATGATGATCCGGAAGAGAAATGTCTTCAATGATCGATCTTTGTTCTGACCAAGTCACCTCAACAGATCTCTGTTGAAACATTTTCGCCAGAACTGCTCTCAACTGCTGCAGTTGCGTTTGAATCGCCGTAATTTCAGACTTTATCTCTTGAATTTCAGACTTTATCTCTTGAATTTCAGACTTTATCTCTTGAATTTCAGAAACCGCATTCTTGAGATGCACTATTTCAGCCTTCAAGTCAGCGATCTCATCTTCTTTCGCTATATGTTTTCTCAAAAGCAGTTGAAAAAGAATCGGAACGCCGATATTCTCATTTCTGTTGAATATCATGTTATTGAACCAGCACGGCACGAGATAATCCCCCGGTGAAATCAGGAGAGGCCGAGGAAACACGTTCAGAATTCCATTAGCCGCAAAAGTCAATGCGCAATAGGAACCGGATAAATCGGAATGGACAACCGACTTCCCATCCTTGATAAAATATTCAAGATTGCTCTTCCTTCCATCCAGCATCAGTTCAATGCCCGAGTCCGACAAACTGGAGACCTCCGGAACTTTCCGGAAAATCGAAATACACTCATTGCGCATAGGCGGCTGAAACGGGATATCACGGGGAATATCGGTAATACCATGATAATAAGGAGAGACCTCCGCATCTTTCCGTATCCCGGTAGAGGCATTGCAGCCACATACAGGACACATCGCCTTATCCCATGTGGTGTAAAGATGAAGATTGGCGCGCAGCTCATATTGGGTAATATCCTGAATATCATGTTCCGAGCCGGAATAAATCAGAACAGACGGTTTGAGTTCACCATGATACAGATCGAGTAAACTGTTCAGGTTGAATGCGCGAATGTGATGAGTGATATGGTAAACCGTTCCGCATTTCCCGCAGCATGTCATTCCGGCATTGAGGTTTTCCATGAAAGGAACCGTAATGAGAATATATTTTTTCGCGACTCTGCGAAGTTCAGCCAGGGTTTTCGTAAAGACGGATTCGGGCAGATGTTCCAGTACATCATTTATCATCACCAGATCAAATGATTCATCAGGGAAAGGCAAATCCTCCGCGCTTCCGATAAACTTTTTGACTGTAACTTGAGTTAGCGCGGTTTCGCTGATATCGATGCCCGTACAGTCATATTTTTCTGCAAGGCTGTTAATAATATATCCGCTGCCGCAACCGACATCCAAAATGGTTTTTACATCTTCGGGGATGAACCGGGTGATATCCTCACGAACATTTTTTTGATATTCAGCGACTTCCGTCCAGAGCTGAGACTGATTGTAATATTGTGTTTCGTTATCCATAAGAATTTTTCCCTTGTCTGGTTTTATATTCTTATCAGAAACATAAGAAACAGTTGCATCGATTCCACTGAAAGATGCTCCTGATTCTTTTGCCAAAGTTAAAAATAATTTCATGTCATCCCACCAATTGTTTGCCTCATGAATTGTATGGGGATGCCAGTCCAATGTAAGCAGACCATTACATACTGCCGCCTGTTCACACATCTGTTTTATGACAGCCTTTTTTTCTTCCAAAGAAATTTCCTGCGGCCAATGAAAATTCTGATCCATAAGAGTTACCGGCAGCTTGAAAAACTCCGAAGGATTCCCATCCGGCATGAATACCGTAGCGGGGCGAAGCCAGCCGCCGCGAACACCGCAGCAATCCGGATATCCAAGGGATGAATCGTAACCATAACCGGACTGTATCAAACGATAATATGTCCGAGGAGGAGCTATGCGCAGGAAATGTGCCCTGTATCCAAGAATTTTCCTTTTGAATATTGATTCCAAATATTCCCGTTCTTTCAATAATTTCTCATTTGAATCAAAAGAAAGATATCCGCCATGTGCAGCGATTTCAACAGCAGCTGATTTCAGAAAATCCACTGCCATGCGATTTTCTTCTGCACCAATATCATATTTGGGATCAAATTGAGTCGATTCATCCGGCCGCCCTCCATAAACAAAAAAAGTTGGCCGGTCAACTCCGAATTCCGACAAAAGCCGCATTGCGCTTTTCAAATCATCATAATTCAGATAATCTGCATCACAGGAAACGGCTATATGAAATCGTCCGGGCCACGGAGAAACCGTTTTCAACCCCAAGGCTTTGGACAGCCATAAAGCAAAATTATCAACCGCAGGAATATTCAACTGCTCATTTTTAAAACGGAGACTGCGCCGACCTTCCACTAAACCGAAACGGTCTCTATGCCGATCCCTGATTTCCTCTTTCAAACAGAATAATGATAGTGCGGGAGAAATCAAGTCATCGTCCGCATAGATCATTCCATCGCGTTTTTCAAAACCAGTTCCACCGCCGCAGGAATAAATCAGGCAGCTGTTCCCGTCAAAGGAAAAAGTTTCAAATTGATAGCCGGAGGTCTTTTTTTTGGGAAAAACAATATTTTCAAAATAAAAATGGCTCTCCTGTTCCACACAGGTAATTATTGGAAGCAAGCCAAGGAAATTTGAAATATAAAAGATGAATTCTTTTTCCTCTGGTCCCGGCTTTCCCGGCCATTTGACATGCAATATGCTTGGTAATTCATTCATAGAAACCATACTCCCCAGCAGCCAAACGTCTTGCACATTCCTGTATAATATCCTCCGGCATGTTGCCCCGATAATCCGTGCCTTCCCAGCGCTCCTGACGAATCTGCTTTATTCCGGTCGTTTTCGCCTGACGAATCAGAGCAACCGCCAAATCTCCGGCAATCCCATAACCGCGGTTATCAATATCCGTCAATTTGTCGCCATGAAAAACAGGCAAACGAGCCCGCATCAAAATATCACCAGTATCAATGCCTTCAGCAACGATATGGGCACTCACTTCCAGCGGGACATCATTGTATAAGGCCCAATAGGTGGCATAATTCCCCCGGTAAGCGGGAAGCGGGGCTGCATGAAAATTAACGATTCCCTGCGGGACGGAATCCAATACAACCCCTTTCAGAATGGGACCTTCCGCCAACAAAGCAGCGTCGGCGCCAGTATCTCTTATGATTTCAGCTGCAATATCACTGGACAGTTTGTCAACAAAGATAAACGGCACTTTATATGTCTTATAAATTTCCACAATAGCATCATCTGTTTGGGCGGGAATTATTTTCGCCAGCTTTTCAGCAGACGCAGCTTCCAGCCAGTTCTTCTGAAATGATTCGCATATCCTGACCAAATCATGATTCCAAGTGGAAATAACTGCACCAAGCGGACGTTCTCCGGACTCAAGCAGAGCTTTTGCAATCCTGCAGCCATGCTTAGTCCGATCTATGCCGATCAAGATGAATCGCTTTACTGAAAACATGTCACAAACTCCCGCAACAGCGAAGACACGGCAAAGGCAACGACTCATTACTTTGCAGGAAAGAACGGAAACGCTGATAGTTTTCTCCGTTCCAAATGTCTTCAAAAGTTTCATTTACCAAATTTCCCATCGAAATCTGATAACAGCGGCCTGCAATGTAACAGGTCCCATCGACGCCGATTTCACAAGCCTTCCACGGAATCAGACAAAAAGGATTCCCGATAATAGTTTCTGGTTTTAAATAAAAGTTGCTCAAATCATTTAAGTCGTTAATATCCGGGCTGAATCCGATTGGCAAATGCAAACGCTGAGCCATTTTTTTCGCGGCTGTAATTTCCGACAAGAATGCAGGATAATCGACTTGTTTAAAATCAAAATTATCCAAATACAAGGATGCGGAAATCGGTAATGACGGATATTCCTGATTATGCCGTTTGGCAACTTCTTTTGAAATATAATTCATGTGAGAAAAAGAAATTCCGGAAATATCTTCTTTGAACTGCGCTAAAAATTGAATATACTCAACCATATTGCAGCAATTATATGGCGGAACTATCGTAAAATTAAAATACAAAAGCGGAAGAGCAAGGTTCCGTTTGTGTTTTTCTTCCAATATTTTACATACACCGTTTTTCATCCTTTCAAATAAACCGCTTACTCCACGGATACGATCATGAACAAGACCTACGCCATCAACGCTGAACCATAATTGCTTGATTGAAGAATTCAGCAGCACCTCAATATTTTTATCCAAAGCAATGGAGTTTGTTGTTACATGTACATCAAAGCCTTTACTGGCGGCGAGTTTGAAAAACGCAGATGCTTCGGGATGTAAAAGAGGTTCTGTGGCAATAAATGCGATTGCTTTTGCTCGACCTTCCAAGTGTTCAAGAATTCTACTGTAATCACTCATAGACATATTTAGCGGTCCGGCAGAACCTTTACAGTGTTTATACAGCGAAGCTTCAGGATTACGAGTCCCGATATCACACATTTTGCAGGAACAACCACAGGTGGAATTGATAGAGATAAAAACAGTATCTACCGTTGTTTTAGAAGAAAATTGCCGTTCTGCGGCATTCATCACCTGTTGTTTTTTACGATAAAACAAGTGTCTTTGGAAAACTCTTGCATAGTGATGAAAAACTTTGGAATATTTTTCCAGCGCGAATAACAAATCTGTATGGAATTTATGATATTCTCTGGATAACGGGATGGAGAAAAAGGATGGGGATAATTCAAATTCCAAAGTATTCCAGCCCGGGAATATTTTATTTTCTTTGATTGTCAAAAAGCTTAAACTGTCCGTACTGCCTTCATCTTTAATTTCCAAAGAGAATTTTCCCGCGCTTTTGCTGTATAAACGAAGCAAAACAGAAATATTACTATGTTCCAAAAGAGCTTTTCGTACATTCTGAACTGTAACAAAACAATAACTGTTCTGGAGAGTGCCGCCGGCAGGAGCAGTTTCTCTTATGCAGTTCCCATTAATGATTTTTCGACATTGAACAGAATTTATATTTTCAACAGTTCCCCAATCCACACCAGCGAGTCGCATCTTTTCTGTTTCGTCAAAAATATCCTTGCTGCATAATGGAATATCTTTATTTTGCAATTGAAAGTCGGAAAGCCAAATTTCCGGGACCTCAGCCATCGAAAAACGAAAAACCGTTGACACATTTTCCGGTAAATCATAACGGCTCCATCTATTGGTTTCATAAAGGGGTAATAATCTTTCCGCAGTACGTAGCCCTTCCTGAAAAATCTGCTTGACCTCCCGCTTTGGAGAAATGGCGCTCAGCCGTCCCAATGCTTCCAAAAGCACTAAATGCGCATTCAATATGCTGGTCGGACTTTTCTGCGGCAATTCCTCAAAAAATACCATTGTTTCTCCGCAATATTCAAAAGAATGACGCAAGCCTCCCTCAGCAATATCTTCAAACAAGTACAAAGCTGACTTTTCAGCCGCCATTAAATATTTATCATCACCTGATATCGAATACCAATAAAGCAAAGCTTGAATAATAAAAGCATGTCCAAATGTACAAAACCAAGGAGCGGATAGAACTTTCTCCCCGCGAAAAATTACATCATAATTATATGCCCAAGTATAACCGCCTTGCCGTGTTTGGATTGCATTTTTCAAAATATAATCCATTGCAATCTTTGCATCGGCATCCGGCTTTTTCGGAAGCATATCAATATTAATATAACGAGGCTTCAATCCTTTATCTTCCGGCGAATAGAATCCAAATTCCAAACTGCCGAGCATCGCTTGAACGGCGACCTCAAACATATTGATACATTCTTGTCCTTCCGCATTATAAAAAGCAACGATTCCATCTGCGTTTTTATGACATTCAGTAAGAATTGTATCCAACATAATTACCCTCCTATTCTGACTAATTCTTCCTTCAAATCAAGCAGTCCATATGAAATTTTATCATTCCGCTCAGAAAAAATCTCAATTTCCAATTTACGATCCAAACAAAGATAAACGTCCCATGGCTTTGTTCCATCTAGCATATCGACATACTTATAAAATGCCAAAGACATAATATAACGTCCGCGGTGAAGAAAACATGAATTTTTCAAAACAATTTCAAAACTGTTTTTCCCTTGGGGAAGTGTCATCTTTTGGGAAATGAAATTATTCACCATGGTCCCTTGTTCATTAAAGGTGACCAAACCGAGAAAAGTCTCTATATCCGCAGATGAAATATTCTCAACGTCAAAGTACAAATGAACAACTTCACCTTCAGCAAATGTATATTTTTTTTCCGAATCTGTTCCAAATTCCAATTTGGAGACAGATAATTCTCCTGAACCGAATACATCAATCGAAGAACGAGCAGTCACTGGGGACTCCTCTACCGACTTGCTCTCTGAAATGGCTTGCGGGGTGATCTGCTGAACGGCGTCCGAAACCAGCGAAAACACCACACATTCATTCTTGCCTGTATTTTTAAGTTCAATCGTTTTGGCAATGTGATACTGCCGGTCCGCCGAATCATAATACTCAAAGTAAAATCGGCCGGAATCCTTATCATCATAGGAAATCGCCGCGGCCAGATTGGTCAAATTCCAGTCTTTCTGAATCACCAGACCGCCGAGAGCATACTTGCCGTCCGACAAATCTGCAGTACGGTACCATGTCATGCCTTCTTTCTTGATGTCGCTCCAACCGGCACTGTTCTCATTGAGAAAAAGAAAAGCACCCTGGGACGAATCGGAATCCATCGGCATTCCGGGACAAACTTCGTACGAAGCATCTTTTTGATAACAGAAAGAAATTTTCCTTACGGGAAATGAAACACTGCCGCCCTCGGCAGCCCGAAGCCGGAAAAGCAGCTGCGCCGAGTAATCGACATCCACGGATTTATTGGAAAAAACTTTTTTCTCATTGCGAATCTTCAGCCGCAATTCCTCCCGCTGTCTTACTTGGGCGGAATATTTCTTGATAACTTCCAGAGAGGGGCCATCCGCCTTCATGATACCGCGGTCAATCCAGATGCAACGGTTGCACATGTTCTGGACACTTGCCAGATCGTGGCTTACAAAAAGGACAGTGGCACCGCTTTCAACGGATAATGCCTTCATCCGTTCAACGCATTTGCCTGCAAAATAAGCATCGCCCGCCCCAAGGACTTCGTCAATAATCAAGATTTCCGGTTTAATGGACGTTGCGGTGGCAAAGGCAAGGCGGGCGTACATCCCGGCGGAATAGTTTTTGACTGGCTGGTCTATAAAATCTTCCAGCTCGGTAAAATCAATGATCTCTTCTTCGCATTCGGCAATCTCTCTGGCGGACAGATTATTATATCCCAAAGACGCGCGGATGTTCTCCCGTCCTGTAAAATCGGGATGGAAGCCGGTTCCCAGCTGCATCAGTGCCTGAATGCGCCCGTTAATATACATGCTTCCTTCCGTGGGTTCATGAGCCCCGATGAGAGTTTTCAGCAATGTGCTTTTTCCGGCACCGTTATGCCCGATGATACCGACACGCTCCCCTTTGCGCACCACCAAATCAATACCGCGCAAGGCCCAGAATTCCCGATACTTCTGTTTTTTCCAGAAACACAGAGAACTCAGCCCCAGCACATCCATGATATGGTCTCTGCGAGACGCATACATTTTATACATTTTTCCAAGTCCGCAAGTACGGATCGCAATCAAATCATCTTCAGCATTCATCGGCAAAAATCCTTTTCAATCGGACAAAGAGGGAAAAACCCAAATAGTAAAATACGATTGAAATAATACAGAAAATCCAGAACTGTTTCCATGGGAAAACATCGCCCAGCAGAACGGAACGGTAAAGCATGATCAAATAAAACAGCGGATTGAAATACATGAACGGGAGAGCGCGCGGAGGCACCATATCTATGGTGTATGCGATGGGAGAAACCAACATCAGGAACAATGAAATTAGCGGAATGATCTGTCCAATATCTTTAATAAATACATTCAATGCGGAGAGTATCCAGCACAGACCAATTGAAAAGATATATTGCAGTAAAATCACCGGCAAGACAACGAAATTGAAAAATGCGGCTTTCCCACAGCAAAGCAATGCCGCTTCCAAAATCCCAAGACTGATAATCAATCCCGGAAGACAGGAAAGTACGGCTTTTACGGGAATCAGTTCAATCGGGAACAAGGTGTTTTTGATCAACTGACTGTTGGCAGTAACCGAGTTGACCCCAAGCCCCAGGACTTCGATAAAATTCAAAAAAGGAATCAGTCCGGCAAAAATCAACAAGACATAATCGAAAGAACGCATTTCCCCAAAGCGGACTTTGAAAATTGTCACATAGACGACCGCATACAAAGAAAGGAACAACAGAGGATATATCGCAAGCCAGGCAATTCCCATGACCGTTCCGGCATAGCGCCCCTTGATATCAGAAAAAGTGGTCCGATACAGGAGACTCCTGTATTTCCACAATATGACAAAAGGTTTTGTCAGAAAAATCATTTAAACGTAAACCTTATCCAAAATTTTAATTTGATTTTCATAAGAATAGGTGCAGGCCGCAAATTCAAGCTGATCCTTCGTGATCCCCCCATCGGTCAGCAATTTCGAGAATTCCCTGACTGCATCAGCAATTTTCTCCGGAGTATCCATCGGATAACAACGACCATTTCCAAATTGTACAAAAATCTTACGGATTTCCGGAAGTTCCGCCGAACAGATAGGCAGCCGCGCATTCATAAACTCGAACAACTTATTCGGCGTGCATAACAGATTGTTTTCACAATCCGTTTCCAAATAAGGAATAATTCCGAACGATGCCTGCTCGGTAATATTTTGCAGTTCAGTCTGAATTACCGCATCATGGAAATGAATCTGAGGAGAAACCATCTTGCGGATTAAATTTTCTTCCGGACCGTTTCCCAAAATAAAAAGATGATATTTTTCCGGCAGTATCTGAAATGCCTTCAGCATATTTTCAATATTCCGATTCGGGGTCAACGACCCTTGGAATAATACTTTTATCGCAGAGTCCGGCAGTTGTGCAATATTAAAAATCTCTTCGATGCGCTTCCCGCTTGGATACTGATAGGTCTCCTGACTGTTGTAAAGCACTAAGGGCTCGGGGATGTCATAAAGTTCCGCCATTCTGTTTGCAATGGAACGATTGACCGTGATTACGGTATCCACAGCATGAACTGCTCGTCTTTCCCGTTTCAGAATATAGGCGCTGATCTTTCGATTCGAAGATTGAAACGGCGTCAATTCATGCGAATCATAAATCAGTTTTACCCCCGGAAAAATATCTTTGAGATGAACTGCGAATTCCACCAGTCGAAGGTCATGAATATGAATATAATCCGGAATAAAATCCGGCAGCTCCTTCTGGAGCAGAGCTTCCAATTTGCGGTACATTCTGCGGTCCATAATCCAGATCAGAAATGAATACAGAGGGACAGCCAGAAATTCAGGCAGCATAAGAATAAATTTGCGGATATTTTCATTCCGGCTGGTTTTCCAAGCGGAGGAGACCGCACTGGGGGGAGAATCTTTCGAAACCTGACCGGGACACTGTATTTGGGATAAAATACCGGACCCGTTCAAATTCACCAGCGTGGAAAGGAAAACGACCTGATGACCTTTCCTGACCAGATAATTCATTTCTCCAGTAATCCGACGATCCATTCGAGAATGCCGGGAAAGATGCAGAATATTCATTGGGCCTCCGCGACATTTAAAGAATGAAGGTCGGATAATATCGAATCCGCCACTTGGCACCACGACCGGCAGTCATTGCGCCACGAGGGTTTATGGGGTGAATTCAATGCCTCCCGCACTGAATCGAAAATGGATTCAGGATTGGTCGGATCATAAAAGAAAAATTCATCCGAGCCGCAATTATTCCTATATAATTCAGGAATGACAATCGGAAGCATACAATATTGGTATTGAATGATTTTAACCGACTGACCGAAAGAGCGCATAACGGCTGGTTTTTCATGATGAATAAAATACAGACCGACGGAGGCAAATTTCAGATATTTCAACGATTCGGCATATTCCATCCGGCCGTAGTAATGCAGATTCTCTTTCCTGACGGTCCGGTGAATCGGACCGATCACATGAAACTGGACCTCCGGAAATGCATCGCAGACCGTATTTATAAATTTATCATCAAAAAGACCGTTGCCGATAAAAACACAATTTTTCGTCCCGGGAAGATAGGGATTCCTGCTCTCCTGATCGTAGGCATTCTTGTCTACTCCGTGCGTATGATAAAAAAGATGACTGCAAGAAAGGAAATGCGGCATCATAATTTTATTCGGAACACTGATCATATCGAACAGAGGAATATTTTCCCGTTCGATATGAAATACTTCCGGATGCAGGGAATGCATCGCGATAATGATGTCAGAAGCTCGATAGATGTGTTTGGCGGAAGGGGCAAGTTCCTTCATTTTTTTCAAAAGACACACGGCGGAACAGCTTTCATAGAAAATCACATGCGCTTTCCTGAGCAACGGTTCGGCTTCGCCGAAACTGTAACGGTCATAACGCCGCACGCAGCGGGACGTCAACCGGTTGAGAAAAGGGAGCAGCAGGGTATGCGGATGAAACAAAGTAAAATGCAAATAGGAATAAAGCCGCGGCAACTCCTTGCACAGGCGGTTCAGCGGACGGCCGGTTTTCAACCGGATATCCCGCCGCAGAATGGAAAATAACGACAACCCGGTAGTAATGAACAGTACATGATGACCCATCGTTTCGCAGCTTTCCGCCAGCTTATGAAATCCTGCCTTGTTTGGGGTTCCCCAGGCATGATTGGATAAAAAAACGATGCGCATTTATGAAAACTCCAAAAAGTTCAATCGCGTCTTTTCTTTTTCAGATCATCATAATAAACCTTTCCAACCGCAAGATCCGGAGGCAGCGGAGCTTCTTCATCAAGATCGAGACAGTGAAGTTTCCCCGGTTCATATTCTTTATAATGATAGCCGCTTTCAGGACAAACCATGATCCCGTTTTCATCCGGATCGGACAAGATATGACCATGCCGGCTGATCCATGCAGTCTGATGCCCGGGGACACCGATGACCATGGCATAATCCGGAATGTCTTTGGTCACCACCGCCCCGGCGGCAATGAACGCATAACGACCGATGGTAATTCCGCAGACGATCGTCGCATTTGCTCCGATCGAGGCTCCGCGCCGAATCAGGATTCTTTCATAAAGAGAATGACGTTTGATCTGACTGCGCGGATTCGTGACATTGGTAAGGACGCAGCTCGGACCTAAAAAAACATCGTCTTCTACGATCGTCCCGGTATAAACTGCAACGTTGTTCTGAATCTTGACATTGCTGCCGATCACGACGTCATTGGCGATATTGACATTCTGACCGAGAATGCAGTTTCTGCCAATTCTGGCCCCGCTTTGAACATGGCAGAAATGCCATATCTTAGTTCCCTCGCCTATCGTCACATCATCGTCTATGTAGGCAGACTCATGCACAAAGAAATCACTCATTTGTCGAATTCTTTCTGGATTGTTTTTAATATTTTTTCGCAGGCATGTCCATCACCAAACGGCAAATAAGCAGGATCAATAGTCTGTTTCTGATTCAGTTTCGCGGCAATTTCCTCCGCATTGGGAAGCGACATGGTATTCCGGTTGCCGGCCAAAGTTTCCGGCCACACCACATAATTAAATACGGTAACGCATTTGACTCCGGCATAAAACGCTTCACACTGCAGTCCGCCGGAATCCGTCAGGATCAGAGATGCGTGCTTGACCAGTCTTACCGATTCCAGATAGCCAATCGGCGGAATCAGGATCAGTTTCGGGAAAGCTTTGCCCAGACGGGCCGCCCGCTCCCGGTTGCGCGGATGAACGGGGTAGATCGTCGGCATATCCAGACTCTCCGTCGCCTTGAAAATCTCCAGCAGCACATCATCGGTTTGCGTGTTTTCCGCTCTGTGACAAGTCATGTAGCAGTATTTCGGCGGAATGTCGATCGTTTTTCCCTCATAATCCACGGGATTCTTCTGAATCCGGTCCGCGCGCTCGCTGTAATACAGGAAAGCATCGAACATCACATTTCCCGCCAGATACGAACGGTCTTTCAGTCCTTCGCGGATCAAAAAGGTCATCGCGGATTCCGTCGCGGCAAAAAGCAGAGTCGAAAGATGATCCGTCGCAATCCGGTTGGCTTCCTCCGGGTTGTTCAGCGTGCCGAGCCGGTTGCCGGCCTCGACGTGGATCACCGGAATATGCAGTTTCACGGCCGCCAGAGCTCCCGCGACCGTGGAATTGGTATCGCCGTAAAGCAGCACCGCATCCGGTTTTTCCTTCAGCAGCACTTCTTCGATGCCGATCAGCATTTTCCCGGTCATGACACCATGCGTCCCGCCGGAAATGCCCAGATTGTAGTCCGGCCGGGCAATATCCAGTTCTTCAAAAAATATATCGGACATGTTGGCATCGAAATGCTGTCCGGTATGCACAAGAATCTCCTGATGCTCCTTGCGGAGCAGATGAGACATCACTGCAGCCTTGATAAACTGCGGTCTGGCGCCAATAACAGTGACTATTTTCATGTCCGGACTCAGTAAGAGATTTTTTCCATCAGACTGATTCCGGACAAGATATCCTCTTTCGAGGGGAACATTTCCCATTTGTCCTGGGCGATATATTCATACATGGTGTTGTGACCTTTGCCATACTGGTGGTCGATCTTGAAATCCATATCGGGTTTCTCCATGCCTTCCACATCCCAGAAATCGATCTGGTTCAGGTTCGTTCCCGAAAGACGGATCGTTCCTTTTTCCGCAATCAGTGTAAATTCGGTGAGGTAATTGGTCCGGTAAACGCTGACGGTGGCATTGATCGTGCCGATCGTTCCGCTCTTGAATTGAAGGACCGCGGAGACCGAATCCGGCGTTTCCAGATTTCTCAGAGAACCGTTCAGCCCACGGCTGAAAGCCAGTTCGCCGAAAAAGAAATGGCACATGTCGACATAATGACTGGCCTGCGTATAGAGCACGCCTCCGTCGAATTCGCGCGTGCCGTGCCAGTCGATATTGTAATACTCGTCATTCCGGTTCCACAGAACATTGCAGACAAACTGATAAATGGTTCCGAGACGTCCGGAATCAATCAGGTTCTTAATCAGTTTGACCAGCGGATTATACCGGTTCTGATAGACCGGCAGAAGGACCTTTCCGGCTTTTTCCACCCGGCGGAACACCTCGTACGCTTCCCGAAGCGTCAGCGACAACGGTTTTTCACACACGATGTAAGGCGCATCCACCAATTCGGCGATCGCGCAGACATGCCGGGGATGAAGCCCGGACGGGGTCAGCACGGAAACGACATCCAGTCCTTTCCCGTTCAGTTCACGATAGTCGGTGACATAAGGGGCATTCACCGCCTCCGAGGCGGCCTTGGCACGATCTTCCCGCTTGTCGCAAACATATGCGATTTCCACTCCGGGCGTTGTCGTGATGGCTTCAATATGCCGTTTTGAGATCCGTCCGCAGCCAACCAATCCGATTTTTTTCATTTTATCCCTTTCATAAAGTTTTTCACTTGTTCTGCAACATTGCTGATTTCATCATCGCTCAGATACGGGTGCATCGGCAGACTCAGCACTCTCTGCGTCATGGATTCCGTGACCGGGAGAGAGCCCGCCTGAAGACCGGAATCGGCTGCGAAAGCCTGCTGCCGATGCAGTCCGAGCGGATAATACACCATGCTGGGAATCCCCGAAGATTTCAAAAACTGCTGCAGGGAATTCCGCTGCTCCGTATCGGCGCAGACAATGGTATATTGCGCCCAGCTGGAAACGAAATCAGACGGCACCGCCGGAGTAATCACACAGTCTTTCAGCAATGACGTGTAGCGTTCCGCAACCCGGTTCACCGCCTGAAGTTCATAATCCCAAAAGGCTTTCAGTTTCGGAAGCAGGATCGCCGCCTGAAGCGAATCCAGACGCGAATTGCGTCCGATCCGGATATTCTCATATTTTTCCCGGCCTTTCCCGTGCACGCACAGCGAACGGAGCATCAGCATATCCTCTTCACTGTCCGTAAAGATCGCTCCGCCGTCGCCATAGCAGCCCAGGGGTTTCGCCGGGAAAAATGAAGTGGTGGAGGCATTGCCGAACGAACAGGATTTTTTATCCCCGATGCTGCCGCCGTAGCCCTGCGCGCCGTCTTCCAGAATCAGCAACCCGTACCGGTCGGCGATTTTCCGGATTTTCGTGAAATCCGCCGGAAGGCCAAAAAGGTCTACCGGAATCACCGCCCGCGGCTTGAACCGGCCCTGTTCGATCACCATCTTGATCGTGGATTCCAACGATTCGGAATCCATATTGAACGTTTTGGCATCGATATCGACGAAGAAAGGTTTTGCCCCGACCAGACTCACCACTTCGGCAGTGGACATGAAAGTAAACGAAGGCACGAAAACCGCATCGTTTTCACCGATGTTCCAAGTCCGCAGCACCATTTCAAGCGCATCGGTCCCGTTGGCACAGGAAACGCAATACTTCCGGCCGACACTCGCGGCGATCTTTTCTTCGAATTCGCGGACTTTCCCGCCACCGATGAACTGGGAATTTTCGATCACACCGGCGATTCCAGCATCGATTTCCTGCTTCAATGCATCATATTGTTTTTTCAAATCCCGAAATTGCATCATCAAAACTCCTATGCGAAATCCCCTCTTTTGTGCCAATGAAATGATCTTGCGGCCGCACGGTTAATCTGTTAAAATCTGCTTCTCTCCATCCAATGGACAGAAGCAGTAAAAAATCTCTCCCGACTCTCTTTTCCTCCTCATTTCACACAGAACCGGCTTGCCGCAGGTCAATCATTCAAATCAAATTCCGCAACCGAAATCTATCTTTATCTCCCCTGCTCCCTCGCAAATCCCGACTCTGTTTTCTTCTCTCCATTTATTTCTCAACTCAAAGCCTGTCCGTAACTTGAGACCGCGGCAGGAAGCTCTTGACGTCATAGATCACTGCATCCTTCCCGCAGTTCTTCGCAAAGTCGATTTCCTCGAACCCTTTATGAGCGACCACCAGAACGACCGCATCATACTGGGAACACTTCAACTCACCGATCGAATTGACGATCTTGATTCCGTAACACTTCTCGACTTCCGCAGGGTCCGCCATCGGATCGACCACATCGACCTCGCAGCCGAAATCATGCAGTCCGCTGATAACATCCATCGCATGACTGTTCCGGATGTCGGGACAGTTTTCCTTGAAGGTGATTCCCAGCTGCAGGACCTTGGAGCCGAGGATTCTCTTCCCTTTCCGGATCATCGCCTTCACGATCTGTTCGGCCACATAGTTGCCCATGCCGTCGTTGATGCGCCGTCCGGCAAGGATCACTTCCGGCAGATAGCCCAGAGCCTGCGCCTTGTGCGTCAGATAATAGGGGTCCACTCCGATACAGTGTCCGCCCACCAGGCCCGGTTTGAATTTCAGGAAGTTCCACTTCGTGCCCGCGGCTTCCAGCACTTCGCTGGTGTCGATGCCGATCAGATGAAAGATTTTGGCCAGCTCGTTGACGAACGCGATATTCAAATCCCGCTGGGAATTTTCAATGACTTTGGCCGCTTCGGCCACCTTGATGGAACTGGCTTTATGGGTCCCGTTCTGAAGAATCGAATTATAAAGACGATCCACAAAATCCGCAATCTCCGGCGTGGAACCGGACGTGATTTTCTTGATCTGACGCAGCGTATGCTCCTTGTCGCCCGGATTGATTCTTTCCGGACTGTAGCCGCAGAAGAAGTCGACGTTGAATTTCATATGACTTTCACGTTCCAGAATCGGCACGCAGTCTTCCTCCGTGCAGCCCGGGTAAACCGTTGATTCGTAAACGACGACGGCGCCTTTCTTCATGGTTTTTCCTACCGTGATGCTGGCACCGATCAGAGGGGTCAGGTCCGGACGGTTGTAACAATCGATCGGCGTGGGCACGGCTACGATGAACACATCCCGGTCGCGCAAATCTGCCAAGTCGTCGCTGTATTTCAAAAGTTTGGCGGAAGCCAGATTTTCAGAGGAAACCTCCAAAGTCGAGTCCACACCGGACCGCAGCATGTCCAGACGGGAAACCTTTTTGTCAAAACCGACGGTATCATAATTTTTACCGAACTCAACTGCCAAAGGCAGTCCGACATAACCCAGGCCGATAACCGCAATCTTAAGTTTCTGCCCCTGAAACGAATCAACTACCATCTCTGTTCCCTTACTAAAAAACCGAATTTATTTTCGTCATCCGGTCTAAACCAATTTTTTTCGTTTACTATACATGCCGTTCTTTTTTTGTCAAGTATAAAATCCTTGATTTCATCGAAAATCCACGGAAAATCCCGGGGATTTTTTCAGACTGACGATTCGTCCGCCACAGTCAAACGAAAAGCCCGCTGCGGCGGTAATAGCGGGCGCCGAGCTTTTCCAGATCGTCCGTCAGCACGAACAGTCCGCCGGCGGAAAGTTTGCCCTCCCTCCACGCGGTCTGAAACGCCCTCTGGATCGAATTCGTCGCCGGCAGTTCGGAAGGTTCGACGTCGCTGCGTCCGAAAACGAATGCCATGCCGGGGTTCTTTCCCCAGTGCGGCGCGGGAAAAGCGAAGCATTCCTGCCGGAAACGCACCATGTTGGAATTTTCCAGCATGGACTCCCACACCGGATTCAGAATCCAGGAGATGCAGGAAAACAGCGGAACGCGCTTGTGAAAATATCGGGCAAAAAATTCCCGCGCGGTCAGCAGCGACTGCTTCACCTCGTCGAACGGTATCCTCGCCCCGCCGGGAATATGAATCGAGGGACACAGGTCCCAGGCCGAAGCGACCGGTTTCCATTCGCGGGTATCAAGCGTGACCGGCTGTCCCCAGTCTCCGACGGTCCCGTCCGGACGGCACGGCACGCCCGTGACCGTTTCACCAGACTGAACAAACGGCGTGACGTAATCGGGCGTTTCACCCGGCCAGGCCCGGCGTCCGTCGGCGCGGAATCCCCAGTCTTCCCGACAGAGCGCGGCCAGCCGGCCTCCCGGTCCGCGATAGATCATCGGCAGCTGGTCGGAATATTTCTGCATCAGGAATTCCAGCCGGCCGAGCCGGAACAGTTCTGGCTGGACGTAGTGACGAATCCACATGAACCGGAAAGGACGTCCCGGAACCCCCGGATGCGAAAGGCTGTACATCCGCATGGTCCCGCCGAGCCACGGCAGCGCGTCCTGCGCGTATTTTTCCGGCACCCCGACGCGGGCATATGCCCGGACCATCAGCGGATAAGCCCCCAGCGAGATCATCAGGCTGAACACGCCCGAATACTTCTCGCCGAAAATCGGCAGCGGGTCAGGCAGAAAATCCAGTGCAAACGGAGTTTCCAGAACAAACGCGCCGCGGTATGCGATATGTGCCAGCAATGCGGCGGCGGGATTCATCCGGGCGGTTTCGATCACCGCCTCCGTGTAAGGCCGCAGTTCGGAGAGCGGATAATTGCCCGCACAATATGGATAAAGACGGTCGAAATATTCCTGATCCAGAAAAAACGGCAGCGTGCCGTCCCAGTCCTCGATAAGCTTTTCCCACACTGGCGTCAGCAGAGCCTGTTCTTCGGCTCCGAGCTTCAATTCCCGGCAGAAAGCCGTCAAATCCGTCATCATCATTGGTTCCTCGCAATCAAAAATTCTTGTCCGGGAAAATTTTGCCGATCGGGCCGGACGCGCAGCAATATATCCCGGAGACTGCGCCTTGTCAAATTCCGATCGGCATGATTTCCGACTTTCCGGCACTCCGGGAAAAATCAGTTCATTTCGACGACAGGTCAAAAGCGGTCACCGTATGCAGACATTTCCGGAATTTTCCGTTCGGGCCGATCACCCCGAAATCGATACCGGCCTTGCAGGAAACACGCGCCGGGAAACGGAATTTCCGCAGGATTTCCTTCGGCTGGGGACGGCATTCACAGATCAGTTCGTCGCAAAAACTGTGAGGAACTCCGCTCTCCGGCAGCGCCCGGATTTCCGACTTCAGTTTCTCCCATTCGGACCGAGTCAGCGCCAAATCCACATTTTCCCGGCCGCGCCCTTCCGGCATCATTGCGCCGAGCTGAATGGCCCATGCGCCGGACACCGCCGCCGCGCAGTACATATCCGCAAATTCCCGCCGGTTCGCCCGGGTCGCGGTCAGACTGACCGACATCGGCCAATGCAGTTCCGAAGCGCGCGCGATCCACTCGAGCGTCCGGAAACACCGCCGCCGCGTCCCGGTCATGGCTCCGTGGGTCGACAATCCCTGCAGACTGGTGGAAAGACGAATCTTTTTCCTGCGGCAGAAACGCAGAAATTCTTCGGTCATGAGCGCCGTATTGGTAAAAAGTCCGAGTGAGGCGTCCGGCAGACGTTTGCGGGCGCAGGTGAGCAGTTTGCGCAGATCGGGCCGGAGCAGCGCCTCCCCGCCGGTGAACTGAATATCATTGATTCCGTGCTCCGCACAGCGGACCAGCAGCGACAGCCAGAACGCCGTATCGCGTTCCGGCTCCGCCAGCTCGGGAAACTCGTGCCAGACGCAATAGCAGAAAGGACAGCGGTAATTGCATTTCGCGGTCAGTTCGAAAATCAGATGTTTCGGCAGACGGTCAAACGTCATTTGAGCTTGATTTTCTGTCCGGGCTTGATGCGGCCGGCCTGTTCGCCGGTCAGCTCGTTCAGCTTTTTCAGTTTGGCGACCGTGGTGCCGTATTGCCGGGCGATAGAAGCAAGGGTATCGCCATTTTTGACCACATGAACTGCGGGACTAGGCGGCATACCCATGACCGGCGGAGGCGGCTCACCTATGGTCCGCGGAGGCGGCAGACTTTCAGACCGGCTCGGTCCGGGCGTCTTCGATTGCCGGGGTTCTTTGTTCATCGGCATTTCGCCCCGAGGCCTTGCTTCCTCGCTGTCATCCGTTTCCCGCGGCGCGATTCCGACCGGCTGAGGCTTCAAATCCCCGCACCCCGCGAGACCGCTCAGCAGGGCCGCCAGCGGCAGACCGGCGGCAAGCATCTTCCGGATTTTCTTCTGTCCGGCCCGGTGTTCCGGATTCAAAGGAATCTTCTTCATCGTCGATCATCTCCGTTTTCGGAAAATATAACATCAGTCCGTGAAAATGCAAATGCTCATGCGAAAGTCCGGTTCATTTGGACGCTTCGTCCAGCTGTTTCCTGAATTCTTCACGTTTCGGACCGCGGTATTGCTCAAGCTGGCGTTCGATCTTCTGACGCAGCAGTTCGACATCTCCGACGGAATACTGGTTGCGGCTGATCATCTTCAACCGCCGGAGCTGAAGTTGAAACAGCTCCTCTTTGACCGCATCGGAAATTTCCGGGTTGTAAAACAGTATTTCCAGAATGCTGAGCAGCCGTTCGTTTTCCCGGCGGCTCCTCGGCTCGGCGCCGTTCCGCCGCAGCAGACCGATGTAGAATGAATGCAGCCGGACCACCGCCGAAACGATCTGCGGGTCGTTCGGCCAGCGTCCGAGCATGGCGTCGGAAAGATGGACCGCATTTTCGACCGTTTTCCGATCGTTCTGGAATCCGCGGACCATCCGGAGTTTCCGGAGCATCAGATTCACCAGCGCCAGACCGTATTCCGGCTGTTCCGGATGTTCCTTGACCAGCTGACGCAGCAGCAGTTCCGCATTGGGTTCAACCCCGGGGATCGTCAGCGAATGGAACAGCCTCGGATTGCGCCCGAGCAGCATCGCATACTGGAACCGGTACTCCGGATTGCCCGGATGTTCTTTCAACAGCTGTTCCAGAATCCGGAATGCCCGGTCCCGTTCCGGACTGTCCGGACGCGGCGAAAGTTCCAGAAGCGCGCGAACGACCTCGAACCGGTCGTTTTCGGAAGACGATTTTTCGAACTGTCGGACCACCTGACGGGAAAGAGCAGCGGCTTCCTGACGTCTGCCCTGTTTTTTCAGAACAGCGGCGAGCTGATTCATCGGATAAGCGTCGGCGCGGAATTGCATCAGTTTGCGGCAGGCGGCCTCGGCGACCGGATAGTTGCCCGCGCGCAAGGCGCATTCGGCGATGACGCCGTAGGCCTCGGCAAGCTTGACTTCCGGGGAATTCCGCTGCCGGGCGATCATCCGGTAATACGGCAGCAGATCGGAAAGCAGTTCGGTGTTTTTCCGGGAAGCCGGCTGTTCGGAAATCCGGGTGAACACCCTCGAAATCGCCGAATCGGCGGCGTCCGCGTTCCGTTCGGCCAGCGCCAGCGCGGCGCGCGTCCGCAATAATCCCGCGACCAGCGAAACCGCAAACGCGGCCAGACAGCAGCACGAACAGAGCACCAGCGCCGCGACGGCAGGTTTCCGGCGGCACCACAGGATGAAGCGGTGCCACTGCGAAGAGGCCGCGGCCTTGACCGGTTCCCGGTTCAGAAAATGCCGCAGGTCGGATTCCATTTCCTCCATGCCCGCGTACCGTTCGGCCGGGTCGAAACGGATGCTCTTGTTGATGATCGCGGCCAGCTCCGGTTCCCGGCAGACCAGAGGCGGCACTTTTCCCTCGGCGATGCGCTTCATCAGATCACGGGAAGATTCCGCTTCGATCAGAGGTCTGCCCGCGGCGAGTTCATACAAGGTGACGCCGAGCGAATACTGGTCCGTGGCATAGGTGTTGACTCCCTCGGAAAGCCGTTCCGGCGCCATATAGCGGAGCGTGCCGCTGCGGCTGTCATGATGCTCGATCACCGGAACGCCGTCTTCCTGCAGGATGAATGCAATGCCGAAATCGCCGAGATGGACTTCGCCCTCGCGGTCCAGCAGCAGGTTCGAGGGTTTGATGTCGCGGTGAAGCACGCCGCAGCGGTGGGCGTAAGCGAGCGCGCCGGCCGCCTGCAGACCGATCCGGGCCAGTTCGCGCAGATCGTCGAAACGGACGCGGTCGAGCCCCTGCCCTTCGATCAGTTCCATCGCGTAATAACAGCGTTCCTCGCTGCAGCCCGCGCTGTAGATTTTGACGATGTTCGGGTGATGGAGCCGGGCAATGACTTTTGCCTCGTTTTCGAACTGGGTGCGCTGTTCGGGACTCGCCAGCAGCGAGGCGGAAAGCAGTTTGACCGCGACCCGGCGGTTGAGCGAGACCTGCACGGCCTCGTAAACCACGCCCATGCCGCCCTCGCCGAGTTTCCGCGTCAAACGATAATCCGAATCGGGTAAGTTGATCTTTTCCGGCGTATCCGAGCCCGGGTCCGGTTTAGGCTTCGAACCGGTCCCCAGTTTTTCCATGTCGGTCATCAGGGAAAGCAGTTCCCGCAGTTCTTCGGTGTAACCGGGATGCGCCGCGGCAAAAGTCTCCACCTCCAGCATCTCGCCGTTCCGGCGCCGTTCCAGAAACTGTTCGGCCAGTTCTTCCAGAGAAAGGTCTTCGCTCATGACTGGAACTCGGTGTATTCTTTGAGTTTCTGCTGGAGCCGCTGCAGGGCGCGGATGTAACGGACGCTGGCGGCCTTCGGCTCGATTTTGAGCGCATCGGCGCATTCGGTGTTGGACATGCCGTCGAAATGACGCATTTCCAGAATCTGCCGGTCGTTGTCCGACAGGGTTTTCAGCGCCTGACGCAGCAGTTCATAGCGGTCGCGCCGCGCAATCCGCGTAAAGGGACCCGTCACCGTATCGGCAAAAAGATTCCAGTTGACCTGACCGGCAGGGACCGTTTCATCGTCCGCTGCGACTTCGATTTCCTTGTAGGCGTCGCGTTTCTGACTTTGCAGATGTTTGCGTTCCAGCGCGGTCAAGGTCTGGAAGAGCAGCATGCGGAGTTTGAAATAGAGGGGCGTTTCGGGACTGTTTTCGAAAAAATCGATTTTTTCGCAGGCGGAGGCCAGGGTCTCCTGCACCGCGTCTTCGGCGGAGATTCGTTTCCGGAGCATCGGATGCAGATTCCGCTCAGCCAGAGAAAGGAGCCGTCCCCGGTGTTCCAGGAACTGCTCCGCCCAATAATTCTTCCGTTCCACCGCATCATTGTCCGGCATGAATACCTCCTTATCCTCCTCAACGGGGATAATATATCATACCGCATGAACGACGTCAAGCGGGACTGCCGCCGGAGTTCCCGAAAACAGCGGCAGTCCCACTTGAAAACCGTTCTTTATTCCTGATTTTGTTTTTTCGAACCGTTTTTCAGTCCTCTTCTGAGTCCTTTCCGGCGACCGTATTTCATACCGTCTTTCAAACCGTCCTTCATGCCGTTCCTGTATTTGCTTTTCGACCCGTCCCGACCGGTGCCGATGCGTTCGGCCCGAATTTCGTCGCGTTTTTTGCGCATGTCGGCCAGTTTGGCAGTCTCGGCGTCATATTTTTCCTGAATTGCCTTTTTCGCTTCCTCGGTCTTGGCCGCTTCCAGATTCTTCGCCAGCTGTTCCGCGCGCTTCCGATCGACCTCCTCCCGTCTGGCTTTGATTTCCGCTTCGATCGCCGCCCGTTTTTCGGCCAGCTGCTCCGAACTCGGATGTTCTTTCCGGCTCCGGCGATCGGACCGGTCTTCCTGACGGCTGTTCTCGGCGGCGGTCTCGGCGGATTCTTCGGCCAGCAGGCCGACGGTACTGCTGCCGAACAGCATTCCGATCGCGGTTATGATGATGATTTTTTTCATAATTTCCTCTCTTCGATGATTGTCTCAGTCTACAGACGGGATAATTGTTTTCAGACCTGGATGTCGGTCCCGGTTTCGGCGGTCCCGGCCGGTGCGGCATTCCGACTGCCGAAGATGATTCCGTATCCGGCGACGAGCATTCCGACGGCGACGATGGTGACGATGATTTCCATTTTCTTTCCTCCTTGGCTTGCATTTTCCGTTCCGGAGTTTTTCCGGTCCATCCTCAAGAATGCGCAAAGAAACGAAAATCCACAGCCGTTTCGAAAAAAAAAGGAAAAAATTTTCACGCCGGAGTATAAACCGTCCGGCGATCCGGCGGCACCGGTTTCAGCGTGCGGCGCTCCACCAGCCGGGGCGGAATCAGACAAACCGTTCCTCCGTGCGGCTCTTTCGACTCATACATGTTCCGAAGCAGCAGGACCGACTGCCGGCCGATCTGATTCACTTCCTCGGCGACCGAGGTGAGTCCCTGCTCCTCCGCGGACGGCCAGGAAACGTCATCGTAACTGATCAGCCCCAGATCGTCCGGAATCCGAAGGGAAAACTTCTCGCACAGCCGGAAGACATGCGCCGCGCGGTAATCCCAGACCGTGAAAACCGCATCGGGCCGCCGGCCGGCAGGCAGGGAAAGTTTTTCCGTCAGTTCCGGTGCTTCACAGTTGAAATCGCCGCGGACGATCATCGATTCGTCCAGCATCACGCCTTCTTCCGCCGCCGCGCCGCGGAACCCGGCCAGAATTTCCCGATACATGAATTTTTCCGTGTCGCCGGTATAGATCAGCGGACGGCGGCAGCGGGTCTGAAACAACCGCTGACCCGCCAGCCGTCCGACGGCACGATAATCCATGCGGACACAGGGGAAATCCCCTTCGTCCTCCTGATTGGCGATGACGAAAGGGATGCCGGACGCGGCAATTTCGGAAAACTCCGCCCCGGGAGAATGTTCGAGAACGATAATCCCCTGAATGTCGCCGGCGTTGTACCGTTCCCGCAGTTCGGTCAGGTTCAGCGGAGCCGGCGGCGCCGAAAGCACCACCTCTGCGAAAATCTCTCCGGCTCCGGCACAGATTCCGGCCACGATCGCGATCTCCTCCCCGACTTTGGCCGGCATCGGACCCGGCAGACGCAGCAGCACTCTTTTCAGCCGGCGGGGCTCCGTTTTTTTGATCCGGAGTCCCCGTTTCGGCACCCGGTAGATGATCCCTTCCCGGCAGAGGGTTTCCAGCGCGCCGCGGAGCATGCCGCGCCCGACTTCGAATTCCGCGGCCAGTTTCCGCTCCGGCGGCAGAAAAGTCACCCGGTCGAAACCGCCCATCAGGATTTTCCGCCGCAGCTTCCCGACGATCTGCTCATTCACCGTTCTGGGCATGAGCCGTCCCCTTCCAATCCCAGAATCCGGATTGCGTTTTCGCGCGCCACTTTCCGGAACACCGTTTCCGAAATCTTTCCCTCCGCCAGCAGTCCGGTCAGGAATCCGGCCAGCTTCGCGTTTTTTTCGGTCGGCTCCAGACAGATGTCCATCCCGAAACACAGCCGGTCCTGAAATTCGTTCAGGAACCGGACCGCATATTCGGGGTCGCGCATGAGCGCATTGGCTCCGGACCCGGCGGAAAGATCGCCGTAAAGATTCGGACAACGGCGGAGGAGTTTGGGCACCGCGCCCTCCTTGGCCACTTTGCCGCGGGGATAGCCTCTGCGGTCGCTCACGGTTTCCAGCTCGCCGATCTCCGCCCAGAAGGTTTGACTGTGGGCGAACATCCGCAGCTTCGGGAACCGGCACAGGGTCTCTTCCAGCCCCGGCAGACCCGGTTCGTCGTAAATCCCGTAACAGCCGCCCAGCCGGTGCGCCAGATGAAACGTCAGCGGCAGTCCGGACTTTTCCACCGCGCGGAAATAATTCTGCATCAGCGGGTCGAAGAAAGACAGGTTGAACGTGGCCTCCCCCACCCCCCCCCGGCAGCCGCATTTCTTGTAATATTCCAGCACGTTTTCCAACGGAGCCTGCGGGTCGTTGGTGAGCGCGCGGGGATGGATGTTGCAGAAAGGAATAAACCGGCCCGGATACTTTTCCGCCGCCTCCAGAATATCCTCGTTGGACTGCGGCAGGTAGAATTCAGGTCCGATCATGGGCATCAGCACGCCGCATTCGATCTTGTGGCGGTCGTAGAATTCGATCAGCTTTTCCGGCGTGACCCAGAGTTTTCCTCCCAGCGGAAAAGGCGGTCTGCGGTATGCGTGCGCATGAATGTCGATAAACATCGTTCCAACTCCTTATATGCGGTTTATGATCCCAGCGGGAAACGATTCCGGCCCGCTGGTATTTTTCCGGTAATGTAACCGGAGAATCGCCATTTTCAAACTCGTTTTGAAAAAAATATTTTTTTTCTTCCGCCGCGCTTGCTTTTTTCTTCTTTTCGTATATATTGACCCACTGGGTTGAAAACATCCATCGGGATTAATAATAAAAAACGGGACGATCAAAAGGAACGGATCATGAGCAAACTGGCATTCTACGGCGGCACTCCGGTGCTGGACAAATCTCCACGGGAACTTTTCCACTGGCCGATCGTCAACGATGCGATGCGGCAGGCGCAGACCGACGTGCTGAACTCCGGCAACATGTCCGGCACCGACATTTCCCGGAAGTTCGAGCAGGAATTTGCGCGCTGGAACGGCCGGAAATACGCACTGGCTCACAACAACGGCACCAATTCGCTGATCGCCGCATTGTACGGCATCGGGCTGGGGCCGGGCGACGAACTGATCTGTCCCTCCATCACCTACTGGGCCAGCTGCACCGGAGCGCTCGCACTCGGCGCCGCGGTCGTCTTCTGCGACATCCGGGAAAAGGACCTGCAGCTCGATCCGGCCAGTTTCGAAGCGCATATCACCCCGCGCACCAAGGCCGTCATGGTGGTCCATTACATGTCCCACCCGGCCGATATGGATTCGATCATGGCCATCGCCCGCAAGCACGGGCTCAAAGTCATCGAAGACGTGTCGCACGCTCAGGGCGGTCACTACAAAGGAAAAAAGCTCGGCACTTTCGGCGACGCCGCCGGGATGTCGCTCATGAGCGGCAAATCCTTTGCCATCGGCGAAGGCGGCATGATGCTGACCGACGACCCGGAAATCTACCGCCGCGCCGTCCGCTTCGGCCATTACGACCGCATCCCCGAGGTGTATTCCAAAGAAGAGATCGCCGCCACGAAAAATATTCCGTTCGGCGGACAGAAGTTCCGGATGCACCAGGTCTCCGCCGCGGTCGGGCTGGAACAGCTCAAGAAATACGACTGCGAGATCGCCGAGATCGACCGCGCCATGAAATATTTCTGGCAGGGAATCCGCGATGTCAAGGGTCTGCGGATGATCTATCCGGACTCTCCCGGCAGCGACAAGGCGGGCTGGTACTGCAGCCGTCTGGGATACGATGCCGAAGCCTTCGGCGGCGTGCCCAATTCGGTATTCGTCAAAGCGCTGAATGCGGAAGTCGGCGGCTCCGGGTTCGCCTCGGGATGCAACTTCCCCCTCCACAAGTCGGAGGTCTTCTATTCCGCGGATATTTACGGACACGGCCGCGCCACCGCAAGTCTGAATCTGCCGCCGGAAGTCGATCTCCACGCCCTGACCGGAGACCTGCCCGTCGCCGAACGGATCAACCGGAAGGTGATCGGGGAACCCTGGTTCAAACATTGCGACAAGGCGCTCATCGACCGCTACGTCGAAGCGGTACACAAAGTCGCCCAAAATCATCGGGAACTGCTGGCGGAAAAAACCGAAGGCGACTCTCTCGGCACCATCGCTCTGACCAAACGCAGACACTGAGCGCCGCGGTACAAAAAAAGAACGGAAGAAACCATTCTCTCCCGTTCCGGAAATTTACGTTCGCAATTCACAATGCACGGGGAATGCGCGGCTCCACGAATACCGCCGGACGCAGATAGACCGGATCGGTCAGCGGACGGCTGAAATCGTCCGGACAGTTGGAAATCAGACAGGACGCCCGAACGTGCGGCACGGTTTTCAATTTCTCCGCCGCGCGGTCTCCGGCGATCTCCCGAATGCGCGCGGCGTCCTTTTCCAGCGCGGCCAGCGCGTCGAACGCATCCAGTGCGGACAGCGAATCGCGGTTCAGCACCTGATGGTAACCCGTGGGGACAAATCCGGCCGGAGAACGGTCCAGGCCGAAACCGAGCAGTTCGTCGCGGTGGCCGTCGAACAGCACCAGAACGCGCCGGACGTTTTCCGGCAGGCCGAGGGAATCGGCCATCGCGGCGGCAGTGGAAACGGCGCGGCGGCGCACTTCGGACCGTCCGAACCCCAGCCCCATGACCAGCGAAGCGGCCACGCGCAGTCCGGTAAACGAGCCGGGCCCGCAGCCGACGCTCCATTCGGAAATGTCATGCAGGGCGAGACCTTTTCCGGCCAGCAGTTTCCCCAGCCAGCCGGGGAGACCCGACGCATTGCGCGGGGGAAACACCTGAAATTCCTCCAGCAGCAGCGCGCCTTTTTCATCGCACAAGGCGAACGACGCCTCCTGCCAGGAATAATCGAAACCGGCTTTGAACATTCCGCTTCAGACCCGTTCCACCGTGATTTCAGGATCGACGGTCTCCCGCAGATTGGCCTCGACGTATTCTTTCAGCGTGGCCATCGCGTGCGGACAGCAGCCGCAGGCGCCGCGCAGGCTGACTTTGACGTTTTTCCCTTCGATGGCGATGATTTCCAGATCGCCGCCGTCGTTCTGCAGCGCCTGACGGAGTTCGTTCAACACTTCGCGGATTTTTTCTTCCATGATCGGATTCCTTTCTTTTCCGGTTGATTCCAAGGCAGGTTACCATACCACACTTCGCCGAAAAATCAAATCCTTTCCGCCGGTTCCGCCGGGATTTTTCCGCACAAAATCACTTTCACGCGCAGGAATTCTCAATCCAGCGTTGCCCGATAGGCGGGAATCGTATGGTCTTTCAGATTGTTCAGCTGATAGAGTTTCCAGTGCAGATGCCATGTGCCGCCGATGTAATCCATGCTCGGCTCCCAGCCCAGACGCGAATCCGCTTCCGTCAGGGGAATCGCCTCCGTCACGTTCCGGATTTCCGCTTCGATCAGTGCCAGCATTTCGTCCAGCAGCGCATTGGCTTTTCCCGGATCATATTCGATCTCCAGATGCTTGTTCAGCAGCCACCATCGCTTCACATGAACCATTGTCCGGATGGCGTGTCCGCAGAAATCGCCGACCCCGACCGTCTTTTCCGCAACGGTCCGTTTGGCTTCCGGCACTTTTTCGAGCATCTTCCGCATGAGCATCGTGCCGCGTTCCCAGATTTCCGAGGCCGCGCCCATGATCTTCACGTCTTCGACGATCCTCCGTCCGCAGTTCGACATTCCCGGAATATGTTCCGGCTGGTAGAACGGATGGACCCAGCGCGAACCCGCCGCCGACTGCGGCGTGGAAGGATACACCAGTTTCTGTTCCGCATAGGGATACAGAATCGGATGAAAGATCAGCGGATAGGACGGACCCACCCGGAGCGGTCCCGCCTGATCATCGAATCCGGGCGTGTAGGAGTCGATCGCCTCGCTCCAGAGCCGCCAGCCGGCCAGCGCTTCCGATGCGGCGGCCGGCCCGAAATCCCGTTCCGCAATTTTCCGCAGAATCTCCTCCGGTTCGGTCTCCGGCGAACGGAAATACCAGCGGGCGCACTCGCTGATCTCCGAGGGAAACCAGCCGTAATGGTGCGAGTCCATGATGCCGCTCAATCCCCAGTCGTCCTGCGCTTTTTTCATCGCGCGAAAACGTTTGAACCACTGATACGGCGTCGGGATGTACGGCACCACGCCGAAATCCCAGGTCCTGCCCGCGGTATTGGTCATCGAATACAGCCTCAAACTGCGTTCCTTCGCCGCCTCCGCCTCGCTCCGGAAATAGAAGCCCGGACCCGGACTGGTGATCGAGTAATCCGGCTGCACCATCCGATGATTCGGATATTTCCCGATCTGATCGAACATTTCGAAGGTAGCCAGCAGCGTCACGTCCTGCGGCAGATTCCGGATCAGTTCCAGCCTTGCGTCCGCGGGGGCTTTGCCCCAATTGTAGGTCCAGAACACGATGTCCGCTCCGGGCGCATATTTCCGGACGGCTTTTTTGACCGCGTTCAGCCATTGCGGATAATCCCGGCATGGGAAAAAGCCCGGATTCGGACGCGAATCGATCGTGACGGAAAAATCCTCGTCCGTGGAGACGCAGCGGCTCCGGGTGTCGTCCCCGATATTGGCGGGACGCGGTTTTCCGCTCGTGCGTTCGTCCTTGCTGGGGAACACGCAGCTTTCCCCGACTAAAATCAGTCCTTTCGCCTTCGGACTCTGCCGGAAGACTTCACCGTAATTCTTCTCGAAAAACGCCTCTGCATCCGGTTCGTCCGGATGCTTGAAGCTTGGCAGATAACTGTAAAAATAAACTCCCAGACCGAATTTCCCGCAGCGGTCGATCAGGTCGTTGAAATCCATGAATCCGTGCGTGGTCTGGCCCGGCCCCTTCACGAACAGCAGCACCGAATCGAATCCGGCGTGCGCAATGGCGTTGAGGTGGGAATCCGGGAATTGGTCCAGCCCCCAGCCGGAATGCACCATCCGGGGCGAAAACAGCGGTTCGCGCCGTTCCGACCCGCGTTCGAGGTATGGCGCTTCCCGCAGGTTCATCCGGTCTTCGAGGTAATAGCACCCCTGCGCCGCGCCCGCCGGATCGCTGCCCGTGATGCGGATTTGTGTTTCGGTAACGGTGAACTCAAACGACCGCGCTTTCCGTCCGGAATCCGATTCGACATTCAGCACGATGCTGTGTTCCGCAGCCTCCCGGCTCACCGGCAGGTCCAAATTCATGCTGACGCGGAAATAGTCCTGCAGATCGGTCGCGGCGTATTCGGTCAGCGGATCGGCCTTTCCCGGCAGGACGATGCGCCACGATTCATCCACGCAGGTTTCATTTTCCGACGGGTTCAGCGCCGGATTCCGCCGGTTTCGTTTATGCATCTCGTCCAGTTCTTTCCGGAAGGCGTAAGCTGGTTCTTTGGCACTCATTCAGGTATGCTCCTCTTTCTTCTTTTCGTGATTATAAAACCTGTTTTCCGGAAAGTCAAGTGGATTTTCGGAGAAAAAAAGAAAAAGCGCCGTTGTCCGTCCGGCGCTCGTATCTGTCCGTTTATTCCTTCGTGATCGACATGCTTTCGAGCACGGTTTCCCCGCCGAAGGAGTAAATATACAGCCCCATCCACTGATTCGGTTCGATCGTATGGCGGAACGTGTAGTTCTTTGCCTCCGGTTTCAGTTTGACATGTCCGATCTGTTTCGAACCGTGGAATTTCCGTTTCAGTTTGCCGCCGCTCCAGTCGTCGGTGTAACTGGCGACATAAAGCGCCATCTGCGCATCGCCGGACGCGCGGAAATGGATCTGGATGTGCCGCGGTTCCGGCGACTGGCCCAGCGGGCCCTTCCAGTCCCAGACCGACTGTCCGGCCTTCCCGCCTTTGTGGATGACGAGCCCGTCCCGGCCGTCAGGTCCGTCCTGCCCCGTCGATCTCGGCAATAGACCGCACGACGATCGGAGTGCCGGACGCTCATGCGGGGGACCAAAAACATGACGAATCCTGAATAACCATTATTGCCGGATTTGTATTTTCGGGAAAAACGAGTATAGTAGAAAGCTAATGAAAAACAATTTTCTGCACATGTTCAGACAATTACGGAGGGCTCAAATGAAAAAAAATCTTTTAATCGCCGCTTTGGCGCTGGGAACGCTGGTGATGGCTGCCGGAGATGATATCGATCTGCCGATCAACGGAGATTTCCGGGGGACTCCGTCCGGATATTCCCCCGCACCCGGATGGACCTTGACCGCGGACGGCGGTTCGGCCCGTATTCTGCCGACGACGGATATCAATGATTTCTGTCTGGAACTGACCGCCGCGCCGAATCGGCCGCAGTCGGTGGTTTCCGATATGTATGTGCTGCCCGGAAACGTCCTGAAACTGGAACTGAAAGTATCCGGCACGGGAACCGCGATGGTCGGTTATGAAACGTTCGACGAGACGCAGCGGACGGTGCTTGCCGCCTACCAGGAGATCATTCAGTTGAGCGCGTATGATCAAAAATTCAAAAGATATTTCACTCTGACCGTTCCGGCGAAATACATCCGCATCCGGCTGACTGCCGCGGCCGGATCGACCGCACGGTTCCGCGATGTCGATGCCGATATTTCCGTCGCGGCATATGCGGCTGGTACACCTGCTCCTGCGGCGGTGGCGGCTCCCGCTCCGGCGGCAGTTGCGGCCCCGGCTCCGGCGGCAGTTGCGGCTCCCGCTCCGGCGGCAGTTGCGGCTCCCGCTCCGGCGGCAACAGCGGCTCCCGCTCCGGCGGCGGCTCCGGCGGCAACAGCGGCTCCCATGCAGGTTTTGATTCATGACAAATATTACTTTTACAGTTCTCTTGGTCCGGACGAGCATTTTGAGATTTCTCTGCCGGTGAGATCGGATATCGACTTCAAACTGGCGGAAGATCCCGGCCGTGGCCTGTATTGGAAAGTAGTCAGTTATGACGCCAGCATCTGCCGCGTCAAACTCGAACATGATCGGGACGGCATCTTCCCGTTCCGCTATGACAAGGCGGAAATCGAACTCAAAGCGCTGCGTCCCGGCCGGACCGATGTCGTTTTTGTCTGCGGTGGCAAAAAAGTGACGGTTCATTTTTCCGCCCAGTGAAAACGGCTTGTCTTCCGCTCCGGATACGGACGGCTGATGTCTGTATCCGGCAGATGACCGGCTGGCGCATTGGTTATAAAAAGATCGTTTTGGCGGCCGGACCGCTGTCCGCAACGTTTACGGGATCAGGACTGAAAATCCACCAGCGGCTGGTTCAGCCGGTCGGGATAGGGTTCCTCGTCCGGACCGTCCGGGAAGATTTCACGCCGGAGTTCGTTCATGGCCTCGACCGAGGCGCGGACCAGTTCCCAGCCGCCGGCTGAACCGAACTGCTGGGTCGAACCTTCGTAGCCGCCGGAAACAAGGAAATTCGCGGGGCACATGTAGGAGAAATCCGAGGTGGCGTAATAGGCGATGAACGCCTTGCGGAAGGGGGAATGCCACTTGATCTCCTGTCCGAGTTCGGCGCAGACTTCGCCGGGCATGCCGACCCAGCAGACGTCGCCGATCGAAAGGCACTGGATTTCCAAAGTCACGTCCTTTTTCCCCCGATATTCCGGCGGGACGCGGTCGAGATACCGTTTCCGGATCGGCACCGTGAACGATTTGAGCTTGCCGCCGAGCACGGGGTCGGCCAGACGGAACCGCGCCCAGTTCCGCCGGCAGTCGACGAGACCGCCGATCGCGGTCATGCCGAGGCGCACGCCCATATCGCGGGCGGCGGCGGAACCGAGCTCGTCCTCTTTCGGGACCATGTCTCCGGCCGCGCCGGAAACGAACATGCACTCCGCACCGGTCTGCGCGGTGACGTAATTGCGGAAATGCCCCGGATAATCGGCGGAAAGCCGCAGGCCGCCGAGGCCCGGCGAATGACCGGCCAGCGGATGCGCGGCGTAGTTGCCGATCACGTAAAGCGGAAGGCCGGTGTGCGGATCGAAGAAGCAGAGCTCCCCGAACTCCTTGTCGGCAAACTCCGCGGCCATCGGCAGCAGTTCGCGCCGGTGCGGCGTGAAGCTGGCGCGGTTGTCCGCACTGACATAGCGCCGGTTGCGGTTTTCGTCGCACCGCACCGAATAAAATCCGGCCTCGCAGTCCCGGAACGGCGGCAGGTTCCGGACCGATTTCAGGATGATCTGCTCCAGACGGTCGATGAACGGACGGTTGAGCTTGTCGTGATTGGGAGCCAGCGGCGTTGCGGCCTCGGGTCCGGTGTGATTGTGGGTGCAGGAAAAAAGAATCATTTCCTCGCGCGTGCCGAGAATCTCGGCGCAGGCCTGACGCAGCTTGCGGATGTACCAGCCGTCGAGCGCGAGCAGATCGAGGCTGACCAGCAGCGCCTTGTTCCGGCCGTCGTCGAGACAAAGACCGGTGACGTAAAGATCGTCGAGTTTCCGCACGGAAACGTCATGGAACGAGTATCCGGCGATCAGCGTACCGACCTCGGGTGTAATGACCTCTCTGAACCAGGAAATCTTCATGAGAAAATCCCGGGGATCATTTGCCGGACGTTTTTTCCGCGTTCTGCCGTTTCAGTTCGGCCTCCTTGGCGGAGAAGACCGCCTCGTCGGAGAGTGCGACATTGCCTTCCACCTGGCCGTTGTCCAGCGGATTGGCAATCCGTTTTTCCAGGTCGCGGAACAGCTGCCGAATGTCGATGATGCCGCCGATAATGAACCAGAACATCGTCACGAACGCCGCGAGCAGCGGAACCGCCAGATAGATGACGAAGAAGTAATGTCCCCACCAGGCGGGTTTCCACGGCGAGAAAAAGTTCCAGACCACGACGAGAACGAACGCGATCAGGAATTTGTAGATGAAGGAATAGATGAATACGCTCCAGGTGATGACTTTATCCCCGGTGGAAAATTCCGGCGTGATTCCGATGATCTTCTTGAACACGTTGCCCAAAGTCCATTCGAACTGAGTCTTGTTTTCGCCGTCGGTGTTGTAGATTCCGCGATGAAGCAGACGGTCCAGATTGTACGGGCCCTTGTAGGTCACCAGAGAACCGACAACATAAGCACACAGGCAGAAGATCATGATGAAGAAATTGATCTCGACCGAGTTGATCGGGAACTTGTGCGCAGACATTCTCCAGACGATCCACGGTTCAAACGGAGCGGAACACGAGGCGAGGAAATTGCCCACTGGGACATCCCAGCCGTTGGCGGCCAGCCAGGGATAGATCAGGGAAGCCCAGGAACGCTGCACGAAAATGAAAGTCAGCGCCAGCACCATGCCGGACACCAGCGAACTGAACGCGCCGGTCGTATTCCCGAACCGGCTGTACAGTCCGAAAATCATCATCGGGCCCGCGCCGATCCACATCGAACACATGATCGTCACGAACATATTGACATAGTCCAGCTGCGCCATGAAGAACGACCCGACGAACCAGAACACGCCGCAGCCGATGGAGACCAGCCGGATCGCCAGCACGTGATGCTTCATCGAAATGCCTTTTTTCAGGAACGGCACCACGCAGTCCTGCGAAATGGTCTGCGCCGCACTGAACAGCCTCGAATCGTCGGTGGAAAGCATCATCAGCAGGATGAACAGCGCGAACAGTCCCACCATGCCGACGGGAAGCAGATGGCGCAGCGTGACGGGGAGCATCATCTGGTGATACAGCGTGAAGAATTCCTGATAATGCTGTTCGCCGTTCGGGGTGCCGCGCAAACCGGCATGCACCGTGTCCAGATGCGGAGTATCGAGGTTGGAATCGTGCGACAGGGGAGCATCCTGCGGACGGGTTCCGCCGATGATATGGTCGCGCGGCGGCAGCTTCGCCAGTTCCGCATTCAGTTTAGCCTGCAGTGCGGGGTCGTCGATCACCACTTCCCGCAGGACTTTGCCGCTCAGATCGTTGCGGACCTCCCTCGCCTCTTTCGCCATCGACTGATGATTCAGGGTGGCGATGACCAGAATCACCAGCAGGATGTACAGCACGTTGGCAAACATGTTCCGCCACGTGCCCATGATCCCGGCCATTTTCTGTTCGTGCGGCGAACGCGCGGAAATCGTGCCGGCGGTGCCCGCCCAGTTCCCCCGGTTGATGATCGTGCTGTACACCGTCACCACCAGCGCGAACATGTTGAAGTCGCGCAGCCCCTTGATGTCATAGGGATTCAGAAAACTCTGCCCGGCGGCCCGGTCGCTCATCACGGGCACGATCACGCCGTTCCAGGAGAATTTGACGATGATGAAGATGGTGAAGATAATCAGCAGGGGATAGCAGAAAAATCCCTGGATCGTATCGGTGACCAGCAGAGAAAGCGCACCGCCGAGACAGCAGATCAGCACGCAGAGCGTAATCATGATCAGCGTCAGGATCAGGAAGGTCGGCACTTTGAGTCCGAACAGGTTGAAGGAATAAGGCAGACCGATGTAATAAATCATGAACCGCGCCGCCAGCGCCGGACACATGCAGTTGGCCAGCAGTTCGGCCACCGAACGGAGCGCCGAGGCATAAATCCGCAGCGGACGGTTGTAGCGCATTTCCAGGAACTGCCCCACGCTCAGCGCCTTGGTTTCGCGGAAGCGGTAGGTGAAAAAGCCGGTCAGCCCGATCACGATCGAAAGCGGCATCAGGATATTGTTCCAGAACGCCATCGCAAACCCTGTTTTGTAATGAGCTTCGGTATAGCCGATCAGAGTAATGACTGCCAGTCCCTGCGCCACGTCGCCCACGGTAATCACATACCGGCCCGCCACCCGGCCCGCGGCCAGATAATCGGTGACCCCCTTGATGTAACGCCGGGAGTAAAAACCCATTCCGATCACGAATACCATCGGCACGATCATGATGATCCAGTCAATCAAACTCATCTGCTTTCCTCGCTTTCCAATTTCATAAACAGCCGGACCGCCGGTCGGTCGTTTGAATTCCGGTCAATATACTTCAGGCTTTCAGAAAAATCAATCCGCCCGCATTGGGGAGACAACAAAAAAGCCGTATTTTTCCGAATTCCGATTGTCTTTTCCGAAAAAGGGCGTTATATTGACGGTGAATCGAAGAAAGAGCTGTTCTTAAAAAAGGTATGACGCCATGATCAATATTGATAAAGATTCACTTTATCCCCTGCTGTTCGAACCGGCTTACAAGGAAGTGCTGTGGGGCGGACACCGTCTGGCGGAAAAATTCGCCCGCCCCATTCCGGCGGACGGTCCGGCGGTCGGCGAAGCCTGGGAAATCTGCGACCGGGCGGAGTTCGAAAGTCCGGTGATCAATGGTCCGCTGAAGGGCGTTACGCTGCATGACCTAGTGGAACAGTTAGGCAAAGATTTGGTCGGACATGCTTTCCGCGGAGGACGTTTCCCGATTCTGGTCAAGCTGCTGGATGCGGAAAAACGAGTTTCGCTGCAGGTGCATCCCGGCGAGGCGGCCTGCCGTGAGATCGGCGGCGGCGCGGAGCCGAAATCGGAACTGTGGTATATCATCGATGCGGACCAAGGCGCCAAGATCATCGCCGGACTGAGTCCGAAAACCTCCCGGATGCAGTTTACCGAAAGCATGCATTCGCCCGACATCGAAACGCAGCTGCAGGTCTTCGATTCGTTCCCCGGCGATGCCTATTACATCGCGGCGGGCCGGGTCCATGCGATCGGCGCGGGCAATCTGCTGCTGGAAATCCAGCAGAACAGCGACACGACCTACCGGATCAGCGACTGGGGCCGGCTCGACGCGAACGGCAAGCCGCGCGAACTGCACACGAAACAGGCGCTCAAATGCATCGACTTCATGGACCGCACCGTGCCGCGGATCACCGCGCCGAGCGATCAGGTCAAACACAACCGGAAATTCCCGCTGCTGAACCGCTGTCCCTACTTCCAGGTGGACGAACTGCTGCTGTCGACCGACTGGCACGATTCCACCGAATCCACGGCGAGCTTCCATCTGCTGACCGCGGTTTCGGCGCCGTTCCAGGTGGGACGTCCCGGCCGCACCGCCGAAGTCCCCGCGGGTTCGACCTGTCTGCTGCCCGCCTGTTTCGGCAGTTACACGATCAATCCGTCCGGCGACGGCCAGATCACCATCATCCGCACCACGCTGTGACGTTTTTCATTCCCCGACCAAACATTTTCAGAAGGATTATTGATTCATGAATCTGCAAAGCATCCACCGGCTGGAGGAATCTCTCCCGCAGGCCTTTCCGCAAGCTCAAATCCCCGCCGGATGGCAAATCGTCCCCGAAGCGTGTCCCGCCGGAATGACCGGCGACATCACCGTCAACTGTTTCCGGTTCGCCCGCTTTTTCAAGGCCGCGCCGGATGCGGTCGCGGAAAAAACCGTCGAACTGCTGAAAGCCGATCCCGACGTAAGCGCCGTGGAACGGGTCAAGGCGTTCGTCAACCTCACGCTCCGGCCGGAAGCGCTGTTCCGCGACACCGTCGGCTCGGTGGACAAACTGCTCGCCGAAGGAAAACTCTCCGAAAGCGAACGCAAACGCATCCTGATCGAATACTCCGCCCCGAACACCAACAAACCCCAGCATCTGGGCCACGTCCGCAACAACACGATCGGCATGAGCGTCTGCCGTCTGCTTGAACGGGTCGGACACGATGTCATCCCGGTCAACCTCATCAACGACCGCGGCATCCACATCTGCAAATCCATGCTGGCCTATCAGCGGTTCGGCAACGGCGACACCCCGGAAAAATCCGGCATCAAGGGCGATCATTTCGTCGGCAACTATTATGTCCGCTACAACATCGAACTGAAAAAACAGATCGAAGCGCTCCGTGCGGCCAAACCCGAACTGGCGGAAAAATCCGACGACGAACTTTTCCTGGAAACCGAGATCGGAGCCGCCGCGCAGGAAATGCTCCGCAAATGGGAAGCCTCCGACCCGGAAACCGTCGCGCTCTGGAAACTGATGAACTCCTGGGTCATCGCCGGATTCAACGCCACCTACGAGCGCATGGGCGTCAAATTCCGCAAGACCTACCTCGAAAGTCAGACCTACCTGCTGGGCAAGGACAATGTCCGCAAAGGTCTGGAGGACGGCGTTTTCGCCCGGCGCGAGGACGGCGCGGTCATCGCCGACCTGGGCAAGCTCGGCACCAAGGTCCTGCTCCGCAAGGACGGCACCAGCGTCTATATCACGCAGGACATCGGCACCACGCTGCTCAAGCACCGCGAATTCGAACCCGAGGGCATGGTCTGGGTGGTCGGCGACGAACAGATACTCCATTTCCAGATGCTGTTCTCCATTCTGAAGAAAATGGGCTGCGCCTGGGCGGACAATCTGCACCATCTTTCCTACGGCATGGTCAATCTGCCGACCGGGAAGATGAAAAGCCGTGAAGGCACCGTGGTCGACGCCGACGATCTGTTCGACGAAATGCACGCGCTGGCCCGCGCCGCGGCGCTGGAACGGGTGCCGGAAGGCGCCGAACCGCCCGCCGATCTGGAGGAACGTTCCGAAATCATCGGTCTGGGCGCGCTGAAATTCATGCTGCTCAAATTCAATCCGAAAACCACCATGATGTTCGATCCGCAGGCCTCGCTCAAATTCGAAGGCGACACCGGCCCCTACGTGCAGTATGTCTGCGCCCGGATCAATTCCATCGCCCGCAAGGCCGCCGAACGCGGAATCGCCCTCGCAGGGACCGTCGACTGGTCGCTGACCTCCTCCGAGGAGGAACGTTCGCTCGCGGTCACCGCCGCCCGGTATCCCGAAGTGCTCAAGGCCGCGGCGGAAAAAATGGACTGCTCGGCAGTGGTGAACTATCTGCTGGAACTTGCCAAGGCCTTCAACCGTTTCTACCGGGAAAAACCCGTACTCAATGCGGAAGACCCGGCCGTGGTCTCCGCCCGGCTGGCGCTCTGCTTCGCGGTCCGCGATCTGCTGACGGACGGTCTGCAGACGCTGACGATCGGGGTCCCCGAAGCGATGTAAAAGCGGGAAGCTGCGGGAGCGGAAGATGCCGCTTCCGTTTCAGTTCCGGGTCAGATCGGCATATTGCGCGGAAACGAAACCGCACAGCCGATCGGGCGCGATCTCCAGATTCAAACCGACTTTGCCGCCGCTGACGAAAATCACGTCGAACAGCTGGGCGGTTTCATCGATGAAAGTCGGAAATTGTTTCTTCATGCCGACCGGCGAACAGCCGCCGTGGACGTAACCGGTCAGCGGGAAAAGCTGTTTGAGCGGGATCATGTCGATGCTTTTGCGTCCGGCGGCCAGCGCGGCTTTCTTCAAATCCAGCTCGCCGGCGGCGGGAATTACAAAGACAAAATATTCGTGTGCGGGAGTTTCCGTCACCAGAGTCTTGAATACCTCATCCTCGGAACGTCCGAGTTTTTCCGCAATGGAACGCGCATCGATGCGGCCGTCCTCCACGGGGTATTCGTGAGCGGAGAAAAGGATTCCCGCACTTTCGAGCAGACGGACGGCGTTCGTCCGGACAACGGAAGTGCGGCTCATGTTGAACTCTTATTTCTGACGGAAGATGATTCTGCCTTTGGTCAGATCATAGGGGGAAATTTCCAGCGTGACGGTGTCGCCGGGAAGAATCCGGATGAAATTCAGCCGCATTTTCCCGCTGATATGCGCCAGGACACTGTGCTTGTTCGGGAGTTCCACCCGGAACATGGTGTTCGGCAGCAGTTCTTTTACCACGCCTTCGACTTTGATCAAATCTTTAGACACGAGTTAATACCTCCGTTCCAGTTTCCGTTATCAGGATCATGTGTTCGAAGTGGGCCGAGGGTTCCCCGTCGCGGGTGCGGACCGTCCAGCCGTCACTTTGCACATACACTCTTTTCGAGCCGAGATTCAGCATCGGCTCCACGCACAGCACCATGCCGGGCTGCAGCATGGGACCGCGCCGGTGCTGCACGTAATTGGGCACATCGGGCGGCTCGTGCATCTTCGTGCCGCAGCCGTGACCGACATATTCCTCGACGATGCCCAGACGGCCGCGTTTGGCCTCCATTTCCACCCCGCGGGAAATATCCTGGATATACCCGCCCGGATGAGCCGCGGCCAGCCCGCATTCCAGCGCGCTTTCGGTGAATTTCAGCAGACGTTCGATGTCAGGCGGAATGTTGTCGCCCACGTAGATCGTCTTGGCCGTATCGCCGACGCAGCCTTCGAAGGTGACGCCGACGTCGATGCTGACCACATCCCCGTTCAGGATGAACCGTTCCCGGCTCCGGATGCCGTGCACCACCTCGTCGTTGATGGAAATGCAGATATTGCCGGGAAACCCCCGGTAGCCCTGAAAAGTCGGAATCCCGCCGGAAGCACGGATCACTTCCCCGGCCAGTTCGTCCAGGTCCCAGGTGGTCATGCCGGAACGGACCAGCGAACAAATCCGTTCCCGGACCTGCGCCGCCTTGGCGGCCGCGTGTCTGATCCGGACAATTTCCTCCGGGGTATGAATGATGAAATCAGGACGCATTTTTCACGCATTCAGCACGGCCAGCAGCGCAGCATAGCCCTGATCTTTCGGCAGAGAAGAGTCGATCGTCGCCAGCAGACCGTTTTTCCGGTAGTAATCGATCAGCGGCGCGGTCTGTTCGTCATAGACTTTCAGCCGGTTCTGCGCGGTTTCCAGCGAATCGTCGGAACGCTGGAACAGTTCGCCGCCGCAATGGTCGCAGATTCCCTCTTTGGCCGGTTTGGCAAAGAGCTTGTTGAAACTGGCCTTGCATTTCCGGCAGGTCAGACGCGCGGTCAGACGCTGAATCAGCAGGTCGCGCGGCGCATCGAACAGCACCACTTTGTCGATTTTGCGTCCGATCTTTTCCGACGACGCCTTGAGCAGTTCGGCCTGCGCGACGGTGCGCGGGAAACCGTCCAGAATGAAACCGGCTTCACAGTCCGGCTGGGTAAGACGGGCCGCCACCATGTCGGCCACGATCTGGTCCGGCACCAGTTTGCCCTGGTCCATCAGCGCTTTCGCGCTTTTGCCCAGCTCGGTTCCCTGCGCGATTTCCGCCCGCAGAATGTCGCCGGTGGAAATGTGCACGAGTTTCTCATCGCGGAGCAGAACTTCCGACAACGTTCCTTTTCCGGCTCCCGGAGGGCCCAGAAACACCAGATTCTTGTTTTTCAGCATAGTTGTTTTCTCCTTTGAAATTTGAAATATGAAATTATTTCCCTGCTTTCAATGCTTCCACATAACTTTTCACGGTCACTTCCAGACCGCGCCGGAAATCCCACGAGGGCTTGAATCCGGTCGCCAGCAGTTTGTCCACGCACGCGGTGGAGTGCTTCACGTCGCCGGGACGTTCCGGCAGATACACGATCTTCGATTTCGAACCGAGGATGTCCACGATCATTTTCGCCAGCGTGTTGATCGTCATGCGGCCGCCGTAGGCCACGTTGTAAACGCCGGTGAACGGATGTTCGGCCATGAACGCATTGGCCGCCGCGATATCCTTCACGAATACGAAATCGCGGGTCTGTTCGCCGTCTCCGAAAATGGTGATGTCCTCATTGGCCAGCGCCTTCGTGATGAAAATCGGCACCGCCGCGGCATACGCGCTTTTCGGATTCTGACGCGGACCGAACACGTTGAAATACCGCAGACACGCGGTCTGAAGACGTCCGGTGGAGGTGAACATGGCGCAATAATATTCGCCGTCCAGCTTGGTGATCGAATACGGACTTTTGGGTTCGGGCGTCATGGTCTCGACTTTCGGGGAAACCGGATTGTCGCCGTAATTGGCGGCGGAGGTGCTGAGCACGAGCTTTTTGACTCCGGCTTTCGCGGCTTCCTCCAGCAGGATGATCGTGCCCTCGGCATTGATCCGGTTGCATTCCACGATCTTTTCCATGGATTCGGGGACGCTCACCAGCGCGGCCAGATGAAAGATGTAATCCACGCCCTTCACCGCCTCGGCCACGGTCGCGCGGTCGCTCACGTCGCCTTCGATCAGTTCGCAGTTCAGACCGTCCAGATTGGAACGCCGTCCGGTGCGGAAACTGTCCAGCACGCGGATTTCGCATTTCCCCTGAAACAGCTCCACGATGTGACTGCCGATGAAACCGGCGCCGCCGGTAACCAGAATCCGTTTCATCTCATAAATTCCTTCACAATGTCGTTAAGTTCATTTTTCTTTTCCGTCAGATGCCGGACCAGTGTGAACTGGGTGCGGCAGCGGTCGAGGTTGTGATTCGGCCGCGCCGTGCGGAAATAGACGTCGCCGTCCAGAAAATCGGACAGGAAACGCAATCCGATCTCGTAGGTGATCAGAATGCCGGAGAACGGCAGCAGCTCGATCTCCTTTTTCGTAAGACAGCCCTGCGCGCCTTCGAGATACCCCTTGACCAGCGCCCGGAAAACGCCGGTGCGGGCCTGCACCTTCGTCAGGTCGGTCTCATCCTCGGCGGCGGGACTGACGCTCGTCCGGACCATGTCGCCGAAGTCATACAGTGAAAGTCCGGGCATGACCGTATCGAGGTCGATCACGCAGAGACCTTCGCCGGTCTTGTCGTCCAGCAGGACGTTGTTGAGCTTGGTGTCGTTGTGCGTGATCCGTTCCGGCAGTTCGCCTTTCGCCTGCAGATCGACCAGAACCGGAGCCATCCAGGAAAACTTTTTGGCGAACTCGATTTCAGGGCGGCACAAGTTCGCGCGACCGGCTTTGTCGGCGGCCAGCGCTTTCTCGAAATCCGCATAACGCGAGGGCGTGTTGTGGAAATTGGGAATGATCTCGTGCAGACGTTCACCCGGCAGACCGGCGAGCATCATCTGAAACGCACCGAACGCTTTGGCGGCCTGATAGGCCTGCTCCTCGGTTTCCAGAATGTTGTAGGTGCTGGCGCCGCCGATGAAATGATAGGCACGCCAGCAGGAACCGTCGGACAGACGGCTGAACATTTTGCCGTCGCGGGCCGGCACCAGATGAATGCTGCGCCTCGCTTCGTCAGGCTGGCCGGCGAGCTTTTCGGAACAGCGTTTGAGCACGCGCGAAATGTTTTCCATCAGAAATTCCGGATTCCGGAAAATATTCGTGTTGATTTTCTGAAAGATATAAACATCTTCGGCTCCGTCCACGCGGAATACCACCCGGTAAGTCTCATTGATATGACCGCTGCCGTACAGCTCGAATTCGATCAGTTCTCCGCGGTCGATGCAGAACCGGGACACGGCTTCCAGCTTGAATGATTCCATGACGACTTACTCCAGCGGGGTGGGATACGCCCCGCGGGCGATCAGGTCCCGAATGGACTGCTGCACCACGGGCTTGTCTTCCCGGTAAGTCACGCCGAACCAGGAATCGGTGCTGTTCATGACCTGCACGGAAATGATCTTCTTCTGAATCAGTTCGCTGACGGCGAACGGAATGTAGAATTCCGACTTCATTTCCGTGCCGCGTTTGGCAAGGAACTCTTCGAACAGACCGCCGAGATGGTCGAAGATCGAGGGCATGAAACCCCAGAAATTCATGGAGGCGATCTCGTCGCCGGTCAGCGGATGCACCGTGCCGTCGCTGTCCTTGAATTCCGCCTTGCCGCCGGGCACCGGCAGAATGTCGGTCCGTTCGGTGACCGAAGTCAGCAGATCGTCGGAATCCTTCACGCATATTCCGCGGGAGACCGTGCCGAATTCGGAGAGAGTGTTGCGCAGCGTGAAGCCGACCATGAAATGGCGTTTGACCGGATCGGGATTGGCCGCAAACGCCTTGGCGAGCAGCGTATAGGCGCTCCGGCCGTAGAAATCGTCGGCATTGATCGCCGCGAAAGGTTCGCGGAGTTTGTCCGCGGCGGAAAGGATCGCGTGACCGGTTCCCCAAGGTTTGGTCCGGCCGGCGGGGAGTTTGTAGGGCGCGGGCAGATTTTCGAGGTCCTGAAACGCATATTCGACCTGAATGCGTTTTTCCCAGCGGGACCCAACTTTTTCCCGGAATACCTCTTCGATGTCCCGGCGGATGACAAAGACCACTTTGCCGAACCCGCTTTGAAGCGCATCGTAAATGGAATAGTCCAAAATGATTTCCCCGGAGGGACCGACGGGATCGATCTGTTTGAGACCGCCGTACCGGCTGCCCATTCCGGCCGCAAGCACCAGCAGTGCAGGCTTGACCATAATATTCATACCTCCTGTTAGATTACCGGAAGACTCGCGGCGGCCACAGCCTGACCGTGCCGACGGGATTTTTCATCCGGAATCCGGAATTCGATTTTGTCCGCATATTCAGGGAACTGGGATTTCAGCACCTCGGCGGCGCGCGCCAGAATGATGTCCCCGCCCTTGCCGGAAGTCACCCGGCCCAGGATCAGCAGTTTTTCGATATCGTAGAACTGACACCAGCGGGCGATGGTGTAGCCGAAGCACACGCCGATGCTGTCGAAAATCCGCGCCGCGCGTTCGTCGCCCTGCTCCATGAGCTTCTGCACTTCCTTGAGCTGTTCGGCGAACTTCATCTCTTTGGGCAGTTCGATGCCGGCGAGCGGAGCCAGCCGGGCCACGCCCTGCTGACAGAAATACTGAACGGCGCAGCCGAGGTCGCCGGACCATTCGTCGGCGGGCGCGCCTTCGCGGTAATCCACCGGCACGAAAGCAAGTTCGTTCAGCCAGTCGGTGATGTTGCCGTCGGGATTGACGTAACCGTCGGCCACGCTCGTGCCCATCGAAATGCCCAGCACACTGTTGGAATTCATTTCCATGGACCCGGCCAGCGCGGTCACTTCACCGTCGTTGACCACTTCGAACGGGACCTTCCATTCCGCGGCGATTTCCAGGAACAGGTCTTTGACTTTCGCTTCGAACTGATCCTGCGGGATGCCGCGGAAGAGCGAGGCCAGACGCACGCGGTTGTTCACGTAGACTCCGGCGGAACTGCCGCCGATGGCGTCCACGCGCGGCAGTTTGGCCGCCGCCCGCCGGAGCGTGTCGTTGATCCCGTCTTTATGATAATTCACATCGCTCTGGAAATAGGGGTCCCAGGGGACCTCTTCGCTGAACACGATTTTGCCGTCGATCAGCGCCGCGCATTTGCGGTCGGAACCGCCGAGGTCGAACCCGATCCGGCAGCCTTCCAGATGACGGCCCAGCGGCTTGGTCGGTTCGACCGCTTTCGGGGCCTCTTCGAAGGCGCAGGAAACCACCTGCATGGTATGGGAATAAATCCGGCTCATCATTTCGTAATCGAACGCGCGTTCGCCCCCCGGAGCATAGATTTTCGCCAGATCGGCGGCCGCACAGGAGTCCCCGGCGATGGTGATCTTCCAGCCGCCGCGCATCCAGAGCAGCCCCTTGACCAGCCGTTCGACGTGGCGGATATTGGCCGCGCGTTCCCCGTCGTTCGGGTCGGCGAAGATCTCCGTCGCATAAGTGCTGACGCTTTCCGGCGTCCGTTCCACTGCGACGATGATCTTGCGCGCCTTCCCGGAAGCCCGGACCGCTTTGCCGAACTCACGGTCCCACAGGATCGCGGGAATGAAATCCGGGTCCAGACAGGGCGTCACGCCGCAAGCGGCTCTTTGGGTAATCTCTTTCAACATTGCTGTATCTCCTCTTGACCTTTTATTCGCATATCGAAAAACCCATTCGGATATAGGGTGGAAAGATACATTCTTTTTTTAAAATTTCAAGTTCCAATCGCTTGTCCGTCAATAGAAATTCGGTTTTTTTCGCCGAATAGAAGCGATAGCTTTTGATTCCGCGCTTGAAAAAAGGAAAACCCCGGCTTATATTGCCGACAGAAGATTTTTTTCACTACCTTAAACGCAGGAGTGTTTTATGCGCTGTATGTTGCTGTGTGTCACGCTCATATTGACGGCGGTCCGGCTCCAGGCGGCCAGTCCGTTCGTCGATCCCGATCCCCGACGGCCCGAGGTCCCCGCGGAACTGGCTGCCGCCGTGAAAGAAATCGACGCCGTTCTGGAAAAGAGCCGCGTCCGGAACCAGCTTCCGAGGATTCCCCGCGCATCCGATGCGGTGTTTCTCCGCCGCGCCTGGCTCTGCGCCGCCGGCAGAATCCCCGCACGAAATGAAGTCAGCCAGTTCCTGAACGACAAGGACCCCGCCAAGCGCGCCAAGCTGATCGACCGTCTGCTGGCTTCCGACGAACATGCCGACCTGATCGCCATGCGTTTTGCCGACATGCTCCGGATCAAATCCGAATTCCCGGTCAATCTCTGGCCCAATGCGGTGCACGCCTTTCATCAGCAGCTCCGGACCGATATTCACAACAACCGCCCCTATTCGGAAATGGCTTTTGAAATGCTGACCGCTTCCGGCAGCAACTTCCGCATCCCCTATGCCAATTTCTTCCGCGGCAGCGGCGACCGCACCCCCGCCGGACTGGCCAAGATCACCGCGCTGACTTTCATGGGACTCCGGGTCGAAAATCTGCAGGAGGACAAACGCAAAGAGTTCGAAAACTTCTTTTCGCGCATCCGCTACAAAAGCTCCTCGGAATGGAAAGAGGAATTCGTCTTCACCGACCCGGAAGCGGTCAAACTCCGCGCCTGGCTGCCGGGCGTCGGCTCGTTCACGATCCGCGCCCCTGAGGAAGAACCACGGCTGGTCTTGGCCCGCGCACTGGTTTCCGACGACAATCCGTATTTCGCCCGGGCCTTCGTCAACCGCGCCTGGAGCTGGTTCTTCGGCCGGGGTCTGATCGATCCCGCCGACGATATTTCCCCGGAACCGGATTTTCAGACCCGTTTTCGGCGTTCGTTCGGGCTGAACTCCGCGCCGGCCGGCTGCAAACCGGACCATTGCACCGAACAGGGAATTCATCCGAAGCTGCTGGCATTCCTGACCGAAGAATTCCGCCGTTCCCGTTACGACATGCGGCACCTTTTCCGCCTGATCATGAATTGTCAGGCGTTCCATGCCTCCCCGGTCGTCCCGCTGGAACTCACCGCAGATCGCCCGGAACAGGCCAAAACGGTCCGTGAGCAGGCGGCGAAATATTTTCTCACCTATCCCGTCCGGCGGCTGGAAGCCGAGGTGCTGTCCGATTGTCTCGGGGTCCTGACCGGCTATTACGGCAAATATACCAGCGTGATCCCGGAACCGTTCACCTACCTGCCCGCGGGCACCCGTGCCGTCCAGATTGCCGACGGCAGCATTTCCAGCGCGATGCTGGGTCTGTTCGGCCGTCCGTCCCGCGATTCGGGACAGATTTCCGACCGCAACAATCACATGACCGCCGCCCAGCGGCTCTATCTGCTGAACTCGAACGTAGTCTACCGCCAGATATCCAATCTGGGCTGGAAAATCGGCCGGAACACCAAAGGGGATCTGGAACGCCGCGGCATGCAGGCGATCTACCTGACCATTCTGGGCCGTCCGCCGACGCCGCTGGAAAAGAAATGGATTCGCGACTACCATCGTGCTCTGCCCCGGAAACAGCGCGGTCAGATCTGGCCCGATCTCTGCTGGGTGCTGGTCAATTCCAAAGAATTTCTCTATTATCACTAATATGTGCAAGGAATTTCGAATCATGCGTAATCTGCTCCTCACCGTTCTTCTGTCAGCTGCGCTCTTCGGCGCACCGATCCTTTCCGCCCAGCACATCGGCTACATCATTCCCGCCGGCGGCAAACCCGGCGAAACCGTGGAGATTCTGCTCGGCGGCCAGCAGCTCTGGGGAATCAAATCCGCCCGGATTTCCGGCGGCGGCGTCACCGTGGAGTCTGTTACCGTCGTGCCCGGCATGCCGAACATCAGCGGCAAACAACACCGGTTTGTCGCCACCTGGATGCGGAACGTGGACAACGGCAAAAAGGAAATTCCCCAGAAACCGACCGACGAGGAAGAACTCAAGACCTGGCGCAAACACTCGTGGTATGATATGGTCGACAAGCTCACCCCGCTGCAGTTCCATCTGCTGACCCGCCATCTCTTCGTTCCGCGCAATTCGCTCCAGATGAGCCCGGCGATCAACAGCAATGCCATCATCAAGCTCAAAATCGCCCCGGACGCCAAGCCCGGACGCCGCGAATTCCGGCTGGTCCGCGGCAACAGCATGATGAGCAATCCCCTGCCGTTTTATGTGGATACGCTCCCGGGCGTTCTTGAGCCGTTTCTGCCCGTACCCCCGAAGAAAAGTCCGAAATACACCTTCACTCTGCCTTGCGTCATCAACGGACAGATCATGCCCGGCGAGACCGATGTCTGGCATTTCTCTGCCAAAAAAGGAGAAAAGCTGGTCTTCCAGACTTTCGCCCGCCAGATGATCCCCTTCATGGGCGACTGCGTGCCCGGCTATTTCCAGTGCGTGCTGGAACTGCGCGACGGCAAAAACCGCCGGGTCGCCTACGCCGACGACTCCGGATTCGACCCCGATCCCATTCTCTGCTGCACCATCCCCGAAGACGGCGAATATGCGCTGCACGTGCGCGACTCGATCTACCGCGGACGCGCCGATTTCGTCTACCGCATCCGGGCGTGGCGCGGCGAGCCGCCCAAATCCGAACTCATCGCGCCCGATCTGAAGCTGCCGAAAAAAAAGCTCCGGGAACTGTCTGAAAACGGCCGGACCGGTTATCCCGTGCTCGTGGAAGGCTGCATCGACCGTCCCGGCAAAACCGATCAAATCGTGATCCACGCGAAAAAAGGCGAAAAGATCGTCGGCGAAGTCTTCGCCCGCCGCCTCGGGTCCCGGCTGGATTCCCGCCTGACCGTTCTCGGTCCCGACGGCAGACAGGTCGCGTTCAATGACGATTTCCCGCGTTTTCTGGCCGGTCCGGTTCTTCAGCATATCGACTCGTATCTCTGCTTCACCGCCCCGCAGGACGGCGACTACACTTTCCGGCTGACCGACACCGCCTCGCTCGGCGGTCCGAATCACGGCTATTTCCTCCGGATCGACCGGCCGCATCCGTCTTTCCGGCTGTATGTCGTGCCGTCCGTCAAACAGGTCGCGATCAACGGCGCCACCAGACTGAAACTCCAGGTGGAAGGGCTGGACGGTTTCTGCCGCGACATCAAACTGCGGGTGAAAGCCCCTTACGGATATTCCATCATCGGTTCGAACGTCATCCCCGCCGGATGCAAAAGCACCGAAATCACCCTCACCTGTCCGGATAAACAGCGCCAGCTGGTCCGGGCGGAACTGATCGCCGAAAGTGAAATATCGAAAACGACTTGTCCCGCCTGCGGCCGGGTTCAGGTCGAAACCATGCGCGGCGAAGTCTGCTACGGCGACGAAGACACGCAGGCGTTTGCCTACACCCACGTCATCCCCGCGTCGGAATGGCACCTGAGCAAGAATTGGGCGCCGACGGGCCTGTACAATCTGTCGCTCGCCGATCCGAAACGGACGAAAGTGACGATTCCCGCGGGAAAGACCGGGAAAATCGTTCTCCGCCAGGCGAAACTTCCGCCGAAGTCCGCTTTCACCTTCTCGCTTCCCAATGCGCCTGAAGGCCTGACACTGGAAAAAGTTCAGACCCGGGAACTGGATAAGGGAAGAGCCGAACTCACGCTGGTGGTCCGCGCCTCGGAAAAGATGAAGCCCCAGCGTTTCAATCTGCCGGTTATGGCGGCGTATTCCTACAACATCCCGTATCTCAGTTCGCCTCCGAACAAAAAAGGAAAAGATGCCGTTCACCGGTCGGAATTCAATCTGCCGGTCCTGTTGTTCGAAATAACCAAGGAATGATGAACATGATCATGCACAGTGCATTCTCCGCGAAAGCCGGCGAGGAACATTTTTTCACGCTGACACCCGCACGCGGCGAGACTTTCGCCGGGGAAGCTGAAAACCTGCTGGAGGAATACCGCAGCGCCATCGGCCGTTTCGGCTGTTCCGCCGCATCGGAATACCTGCTCCGCTTCCATTGCAGCGACGTGGTCAATCAGGCGCCGATCCTGAAAAACATCCTGAAAGGGTGCGATTCGTTCGTCTCCATCATCGGGCAGCCGCCGGCCGAAGGCGGCCGCGTCGCGCTGGAAGCCTGGCATCTGCTGCCGATGAAAAAACAGCGCATCGCCGAACACGCAGTCCGTTTCGATTTCCCGAATTACCGGATTCTGCTGTTCGAAGGGTCCGACTCCGACCTCATCGGCAGTTACGACCAGACCGCGCATGAATTCGCCTCTCTGGAAGCCGAACTCGGCAAGCTGAACGGCCGGATCGCCGATCACACGGTCCGCACCTGGCTCTACTGCCGCGACGTCGACAACAATTACGCCGGACTGGTCCGGGCCCGGAACCACTTCTTCGACAAGATCGGGCTGACCACGCAGACTCATTTCATCGCCAGCACCGGAATCGAAGGAATCTCCGCCAAACCCGACCGGCTGGTCACCATGGATTCGGTGAGCATCCCCGAACTCAAACCCCAACAGTTCCGCTACCTTTCCGCCCCGGAAATGCTCTCCCCGACCGCGCTCTACAACGTCCGGTTCGAGCGCGGCACGAGGCTGATCTTCGGCGACCGTTCGCACTATTACATTTCCGGTACGGCCAGCATCGACAAAAACGGGCAGGTGCTTTATCTCAACGACGTGCGGACCCAGACCCGCCGGGTGCTCGACAACGTCGAAGCGCTGCTGCGCACCTCCGAAGGGGAACTTTCCGACCTGAAGCAGGCGACGGTCTACATGCGCGACGTCGCCGACGCACCCATCATCCGGGAGGAGCTGGAAAAACGGCTGCCCGGAGGCATTCCGATGGTCCTGCTCAAAGCTCCGGTCTGCCGTCCGGCCTGGCTGGTCGAAATGGAAACGATCGGCATCAACGCCAAAGGCGGCGATTTCCCGCCGCTGAATTGAAAAAATTTCCGCAAAAAATGATTTGCGCTATTGACAAGTCATTGAAATGGAATTATTGTATGGTGAATTTTGGACAGTGTCCTTTTTTAACAACATACCAATCAGGAGAGTGTTATGAAACAACTGTTTTGTCTGCTGGCCGTTCTGGCGGGAATCGGTCTCTTCGCTTTGGATTTCCCGGATTACGACGCGGGAAAGGGGCTCCCCGATGATCAGCCCTACCCGCAGGGACGCATTTTTCCGTTTGCCGGTTTTCAGGGCGCCAGTCTGAAAAAACTGAGCGAGGACGGCTTCACCGTGGCCGGGCCCGGCTATGGCGCCAACGTGCCGAGACTGCACCGGCAGATCAAGGAACTCCAGCTCCCCGCGTTCTTTCAGATCGCCGCCGTGCAGGACGGCAAGACGGTCACAATGAAGAGTTTCAACGACAAGACCTTCAAGCCGGACTGGAAGCAGATCGAAGCCAGTTTTGCCGAACAGGTCCGCAAGGCCGATCAGGAATATCCCACGATCGTCTACTGGTACATCATGCCCGAAGAACTCCGCTGGTGGAAGAAAAGCGAGATGAAATATCTTGAACTGTTCCACAAGGCGGTGCAGAAAAACGACCCGAAGAAACGGCCCGTCTGGATGTATATCCCGAATCATTATTCGCCGTCCGCCCTGCTCAAATATCTCCCCTATCTGGACATCATCGGCAAGGGAATGTATGTGAACTATTCCGGCAACCGGAACACCCGCAACTGGGTGCGCTGGTCTTCGGAAGGCCAGGCGGCGGCCGTGAAAGACGCCAAGGGGAAATTCGCCCTCTGCGTGCCCGAACTCTTCCAGAATCCTCCGGAGGGCGAGGAAGGCAAGATTCCCAGCTGGGTGCGTCATGACGTCTATCTTTCGCTGGCCTGCGGCTCCAAAGGCGTGGTGATCTTTTCCCTGTCGCACCGGCCCTCGCTGAAAAAGGAAATCCACGCCCGCTACTATGCCGCCTACACCGCGGTCGCGAAAGAACTCACGGGCAAGGACGGTCTGGGACAGGTCTATCTGTTCGGAAAGGTCTGTCAGGACATCAAGGGCGAAGCGATCGGAGCGGAGAAGCTGACGGCGAAAACCGGTTCGAAGACCTATGAAAGCCCGGCGGTGAAGATGAGCGAGCATCTCTATCGCGGCGCGCGCTATCTGACCATCGTCAACTCGGCGGAAAAACCGGTCACGTTCCAGCTCTCGGGCATTCCGGCCGGACTGCAGATGGAAGACCGCCTGACCGGAGAGAAAATCTCTTCGCTGAAACTCGAGCTCAAGCCGCTCGAAGTGAAGATCATCAAAGTGTTTCCCGGAGCAAAAAAAAATGATCCAGCCGGCCGCTGACGCCAAAATTGTCTATGCCGGACAACGGCGGTGCTTCTACCGGAGCGAACCGCCTGTCTTCACTTTCCATCTGTTCAATTACATCCCGCACAGCCTGAAAAAATGCCGTCTGGTGCTTCGTCTGGCCGAACTGCCGGAAAAGACGGTCGAGCTGGAGGGGCTGGGGACCAGCAAGAAAGATCTGACGGTCGAATTTCCTGCCGGACAGCTGAAACACGGCTGGTATGAACTGCGCGCGGAACTGTTCCACGGACGGAAACGTCTGGCCTCGGACCGCTGGAAGATCGGCATTGCCCCGGACCGGAAGACGGACGGGATCGCGTTCTGGCACTGGCCGGCGACGGTTCATTACAATGCGCTGGAAGCCGACGAAGCGACGGCGGAATATCAGCTCGATCTGCTGCAGAAGCTCGGATATGACTGGGCGCAGCTGCGGGCCGGATGGGCGCTTTTCCATCCCGAAGAAGCCGCCCGCCGGATCGAATCGGCCATGATGCGCGGCATCGAACTGGGTCTGCTCATCGAAAACACCGCCGGCGGAATGTTCCGCATGCAGCCGGAATTCCCGTACGAAGCGAGGCTGATCAATTTCAAGGGCGAAGCCACCGAGATGGCCGATATTTTCCATCCGGCGGTGCTGGACTATCAGCGGATGCACGCATATCAGCTCATGCGGATATTCCGGGTCTTTCCGTCCTGCACGACCGTGTTCATGAACAGCGAGGTGGAGGACCGGCTGAAACTCGCCTACAATCCCGCCACGCGGAAACTGCATGAAAAACAGCTCGGCTTTTCGCTGGACAAGCTCCGCGCGCCGGACCGGATTTTCGCCGCCGGACTCCCGGACGGTCCGTTCGTGCAGCCCGGCGTGATCCGCGACAATGATCCCGAATACGTTTTCGCCCGCTATTACTTTCAGCACGGGGACGGCTTCACGCGCTCCAACACGGCCATGAGCGAGATCATCAAGCGCCACCGTCCGGACATCCGGCTCCTGACCGACCCCATGCGGAACTGCGCGGTCTTCGGCCGGTTCGCCGGCATGGACGCGGTCAGTTCCTGGACCTACACCAATCCCGATCCGAAGCTGACCTTGTTTGTGGAGACCCTGCGCTGCGCCGCGGAAGCCGAGGGCAAGGAATTCGTGCCGACCATCACGCTGTGGAATTACGCCGGCACGCTGGTCCCCAGCGGCAAAAACCGGTTCGCCCGGGAACAGACTCTGCGCATGGAACCCGACCGGTTCACGGAAAACGCCTGGATCAATTTCTCCCGCGGCCCGCTGGCGATCGGTACTTATTTCGGCAGTCCGCTGGAATTTTTCTATCAGGGCGGCGATCCGTTCATCTATTCACCAGAAACCGAACCGGCGATCGCGAACTTCGTCAGCGGCGTGCTGCGTCCCTGCGGAGCTTTGATGCGCAAGACCAAAGCGGTCAAACGCGACATCGCGGTCCTGGATTCCCTCGCCTCGCGGGTTTACGGCGTTTCGCCGCGTCCGCTGGGTCATTATCCGAATTATTCGATCTACTGCTTCTACACGCTGCTGGCAATGGCGCATCTGCCGGCCGACGTGCTGTTCGAGGAATCCGTCGAACGGAACGGTCTGGACGGTTATAAAATACTGGTCCTGCCGTTCTGCGACACGTTGCCGGAAGGGATTTACCGGAAGGTCCGCGAATTTGCCGAACGCGGCGGGATCGTGATCGGAGACCAGTATCTCCGGGCGGAAATTCCCGGCGCAGTCCGGTTCGATTTCGACTTCACCTACCGCCGGCGGGTCAATGCCAACGCCATCAGCCGCAACCGTGACTTCAAAAGTCTGGACGACACCGCATTCGTCAAGGAGCGGCAGGAAATCCAGACCCGCGGCGTGCCCGCCGACGAAGATCAGAAGATCATGGAATCCTACGCCGCGAAGCTCCGGGAGGCCCTCGACGGCAAATACCGCCGGAAATTCGACTGTTCCTCGCCGCGCGTGCTGCTGAACGCCCGGAAGGGCGGCAATGCCTTCTATCTGACCGCGGTCAACGATCACCGCACCTGGGGAACGCGCGTTGCAAAATGGCGCGCCATGCTGGAAAAAGGTCTGCCGGAAAAGGCGGTCTTCACCTTGCGCGGTTTCGGAAAAAAGCCAATGGTATTCGAACTGATGAGTCATCAGCGGATTCCGGTCCGGGCCCGCGGTGCGGATTTCGCTTTCGAATATACGGTCCCGGCGGCCTCGGGCGCGATCTTCGCGATCTATCCGGACCAGCCGGAACCGGAACTGCACGTGACTGCGGCAGGCGGACAGCTGCGGATCGACACCGGTTTTCATACCGGATTCCAGCCGCTCCGGATCACCGTCACTCTGCCGGACGGTTCGACGCAGGACAGCAGCGGGTATTACACGGCCGAGAAAGGAAAGCTGGCGCTGAATCTGCAATGCGCGGTCAACGAACCGGAAGGGAACTGGACGGTGACGGTCTTCGATCTGACGACCGGGAAAACCGTTTCCGTTCCGGCGAAAATAAGACGGAAGTGAATATTTTTTGGGTTTTGCATATTGAAAAATCGGGAAAAACGACTATAATTTATATTTGAGAACCGTATCCGGAAAAAAGGAGCGCAAATGTCGGGAATCGAAATCAGCAGAAAAGGCACGATCGACCTGTATATCGTCGAGGCCAATCCCGTCTGTTTCAAAGGACGGCTGTATATTTTCGAATACATCCGCTGCCGGAAGGATGCCTCGGGCCGGATCGTCAAGACGCATCGGGACAACCGGACCGGCGATTCCTGTTTCCGCCTGCTGGAACCGGAAACGGGCTGGACCAGTCCGTCATTCGGACGCGGTCTGCACATGGGCAATGCCTTCGTCTGGAACGACCGGATGTATGTGACCGCCGTCGAGGACTGGGGCAAAAGCCGTTTTTATCAGCTGGAATCGGACGATCTGATCCATTGGACCGAACCGCGCGTCATTCTGGAAGACCCGCGCTGGGCGGGCTACAATACTTCGGTCTGCCGGGACGATCAGGGTTTTCTGATGACATTCGAGCTCGGCAAACCCGCAGACCTGGTCGGAGTGCCGTTCACCATGTTTTTCGCGCGTTCGACCGACCTGAAAAACTGGACCGTAATCCCGGACGCGGTCTTCGGGAAGGAAATCTATACCGGCGGACCGATGCTGCGGTATTTCGCGCCCTGGTATTATTTCTTCTATCTGGACGGTTCATACGAGCGCGGCTTCCGGGAATTCGCGGCACGTTCCCGCGATCTGAAACACTGGGAATGGAGTCCGCAGAATCCGGTCATGGCGCCCGGCGATGAGGACCGGCAGCTCAACGGCCGTTTCTCCGAGGCGGAAAAGGAACTGATCCGGAATGCAGTCAACATCAACAACTCGGACCTGGACATGTGCGAATGGCAGGGAAAACTTTATCTGGTCTATTCCTGGGGCGACCAGCGCGGCACGGAATTTCTGGCGACCGCCGAGGCTCCCGGAACGGAAAAGGAATTCTGCCTGTCTTTTTTTGAAAACCAGTCAGCAGGAAGGAAAGCATCATGAAAAATCTGATTTTCGCCGCCGCATTGACCGTGACCCTCGCCGCCGGCGGGCTGGATACCGACACCGGCAAATTCTTCAATCAGGGAGTCGGACCGGATACGGTGAAATTGCCTGCAGATAAAATCTATCCGCAGGGACGGCTCTTCCCGTTCACTTTCTATTCCACCGGCGGCGGCAGCATCGAAAAACGCGGGAAGCTGCTCCCGGATGCGGAACGCGAAGCCGATACGCAGGAGATCATTCGCGGCGGCGTCACCATGATCGGCCCGCAGTATGAACTCAACGATCAGGTCGCGGCGACCGCACGGAAATACGGCGTCAAGGCGGTCTACACCATCCACCCGGTGATCGACGGCAAAGTGCTGGACCGTCCGCTGCTGCTCAAGCTGGCCAAGGAAGACCCGGAACATTATCTGGACCGGATCAAGGCGGCGATGACGAAACTGATCCGGGAACAGGCGAAGAATCCGGAAATCGCGTGGTGGGATGTCTCTCCGGAAGAACCCCGGTTCTGGATCAAACCCGAAGTCGCCTACATCCAGGCTGCCTATGAGGTCATCAAGGCGAACGATCCGCTGAAACGGCCGGTCTTCGTTTACGAACCGGGCCACCGCGGCGCGGGCAGTCTGGCGAAGTTCCTGCCGTATCAGGATTTGTCGGTCAAGGGCACCTACACCAATTATTCCGGCCGCCGCGCCTCCCGCGCGTGGGTGCGGTTCTCCATCGGACAGGAAACGACGGCGATCAAACTGGCGAAGCGTCCCGGCGTCGTGCCGATCGCCCTGCTGGAAATGTTCCAGCAGCCGAAGCCCGAGGAAATGAAACTGATCCGGGACTGGGTCCGGCACGACGTCTACTGTTCGCTGGTCAGCGGCGCCAAAGGCATCATGGTCTTTTCCGCCAGCAAGCGGCCGAAATTCACCGCACGGGCGGACTATTTGAAAGCATATCTGGAAGTCTGCAATGAACTCAACGGCAAACGGCAGCTCGGTCAGATATTCCTGTTCGGCAAACCGATGACCGACCTGGAATGCGCGATCGTCGAGGGGGACGAGACGACGGAGGTCAAATGCGGCAAGGAAATGAAACAGCTTCCCTCGGTCTCCTTCGCCAGTTATGCTTGGAACAACCGCCGTTATGCGTTCGCGGTCAATTCCACGCTCAAACCGGTCAAGATCATCATTTCCGGACTGGTCTACGGCAGCGGCGTGACCATCCGCGGCATCTTTGATTCCAAGCTCGAATTCACCGCTCCGGAAGGAGATTTCGAATATACGCTCAAACCGTATGAAGCAGCCGGATTCGAAATCTTTCTGAACAACAAATGACACGAAAACCATTCGGGGTAGGAGATAGGAGAGATGAGAGATGAGGTTAAAAACGTTTCCGGCAGCCTGGCGATGGAAAAGTCCTTTTCCTTCGCATTGAGGATCGTCAAGCTTTATCAGCATCTTTCCGATACGAAAAAGGAATTTGTCCTAAGCAAACAAATATTACGATCCGGGACAAGCATCGGTGCGAATCTGGAAGAAAGCCGGGCAGCCCAGTCATCTTCCGATTTTCAGGCGAAGATTTCCATTGCGTATAAAGAAGCACGGGAGACCTCATACTGGCTGCGCCTCCTTCATGCGGCGAAATATCTTACCGAACGGCAGTTCAACAGTCTCCACGCGGATTGCGAAGAACTGATCCGGATTCTGAGTGCGACACAACTTACCATGAAAACCAAAATAGAAAGGGAAATGACCATGCAGAAAAGCCGAAATTCATCAACCACCTCATCTCTCATACCTCATCTCTCCTGCTATCAGCGTAAAACGGTCCGTTTTACGCTGATAGAACTCCTGGTCGTCATTGCCATCATCGCCATTCTGGCGGCGATGCTGCTGCCGGCACTGAACAAGGCGAGAGAAAAGGCCATGGGCACCCAGTGCACCGCCAATCTGAAACAGATCGGACTCTGCTGGCAGAGCTACTGGAACGATGCCGACATGTATTTCATCAATCACAACACCGACACGCAAAGTTCCGATCCCATGCCGGCCAAGGGATTCACCTGGGGGTCGTTCCTGGGCCGCTTCGGTTATGCGCCGAAGTTCCAGAACAAGTTCTACCACTGCCCCGTGCAGCTGGCAAAAAAAGCGACTTTCTACCCCAACAACATCTACACCTACGGCGGCTTCTATTCCAACTGGGACTCCGGAAAAATCTACGCCTTCCCGCTGAAAATGTCCACTTACCATAATTTCGGCTATTCCCGGGTCATGCTGATCGCGGACGGTTCCCAGACCAACGGCAATCCCTACTTCAAAATGCTGGTCAATGAAGCTTCCGGCAGCTATTCGCGCATGTCCACCATTCATTCCGGACGGTGCAATACCCTGCTGGCGGACTGCCATGTCGCTCCTCTGGACTACATGGATATTTACAAGAACTACAAAGCGCCGCTCTATTACAAAGGCTACGGCATCTATACGGTCAAAACCTATATGATCGGCAGCGGCCAGAATCTCACGAAAAAGGTTTTCTGACCGGATTTGTTCTTCAGTCCGGCTTCGGCGCGGACACGCTGCCGCGTTCGATCAGTTCCGGGATCAGGATTCGGTTTTCCGGCCGTTTCCCGGAAGCGACCCATCGCTGAAGCAGATCGACCGCATTCTCGCCGAGTTCCTCCAGCGGCTCGCGGAAAGTGGTCAGTCCGGCGGCCTCTGCCCCGTCCCAGGTGCAGTCGTCGAATGAGATCACGGAAAGGTCGCGCGGTATGCGCAATTTCCGGCACGCGGCCGCGGCATATACCATCGCGGCGCGGTAATCCCGCACCGTGAAGTAAGCGGTCGGAGCCGGACACCGGTCAAACGCCCGGAACAGCGCGTCCATTTCCCGATGGCAGGAGGTCAGCACCCATTCGGAACGGACCTTCAGTTTCAGCTCCTTCATGGTTTCCCGATAGGCGGCGAGCGATTCGGCATAGATGAACTCGTCCGGATCACCGGTCAAAATGCCGATACGGGTGTGGCCGGCGCGGTGCAGATATTCGATCGCGCGGCGGGTCATCGCACGGAAATCGATGCCGCATTTGACCGCGGGAAATCCGTGCATGTCATTGGCGATCACATACGGAATCGAGGCTTTTTCCAACGGACGGATCAGGCCCGCGTAATTGCGGCACTGAATATAGATCACGCCCTGGATCATCCCCTGCGAATGGGCATTGATCATCGAATCGGTCATGCCTTCCGAATCGGAAAAGGAAATGTTGACCTCGACATTCTTCCGTTCCGCCGCGGCGAACACCCCGTTCATCGAACGGTTCATGATCGGCATATAATTGAATGACCCGTAATCGGCCGGACGCAGAAAAATACGTTTCAGCAGGGGCCGTTCCGGATGAAACTCCGCAATCAGCGCGCCGCGGCCCGGATTCAGGACCAGCAGCCCCTCCTCCTGCAGCATTTTCAGGATGTTGTGAACGGAACTTTTGGAGAGTTTGAGACGGACGGCCAGACAGCGGACCGACGGCAGGTAAGTTCCCGGCTTGTAATAGCCGCTCAGAATCTCCTGCCGCAGAAAATCGCGGCTGCCCTGAATCTTCTTCATCCGTCAAAGCTCGGCCAGCTCGGCGAATTTGGCGCAGACGTCATGAATCGAATCATGGGTCCGGACCGGGATCACCTCGCTCTGGATCACCTGCAGACGCGGCGCTTTCTTCAGCAGCGGGATGATGTGTTTCCAGTTCACCGTGCCGCGGCCGGGATTGAAATGCTGGTCGGTGATGCCGTTGTTGTCGTGCAGATGGCAGTTCACCACGTGCGGCAGCATCTTCTCCAGAATCCGGTCGTCGAAGTGCGGCGGCACCTGTCCCCAGACACGATACGGAGCGGATTCAGGGAAGTTCCGGCCCTTGTCCATCAGGTTGGCATGGCCGGCGTCGTAGCAGAATCCCAGCGCGTCGGTCGGAAATTCCTGTTTGATTCCCAGCAGACGTTCCGGCGTATTGATCTGGAACCAGATGTTTTCAATGCAGATGGTCATGCCCAGCGACTCCGCGAACGGCAGCAGTTCGGAAAGCGAACGTTTCACGCAGTCATACTGAACTTCCAGCGGATAACCGACATGACGAGGCTCGTTGCCGGTGTGAATCGTGATCGTTTTCACCCCCATTTCGGCGGCAATGCACATCACGACTTTCTGCCGGAGCAGCATCTGGGGCCGGACCGATTCGACGGGACAGTTCATATCCACCAGCGGACCGAACGGGCTGTGCGCGTCCATGAAGGTCAGTCCCTCGTCCGCCATTTCCTTGAGCAGCTGATCCTGCAGCGGACGCGAACGCAGGATCATGGAGATCAGTACGTCACTCAGCACCAGATGCTTCGCGCCGTTGGCGGCGAATTCGTGCATCACATACGGACGGGTCTTGTCATCGGTGTACTCAAAGTCATACAGATAAGTTACGGGCACGGGAAACATTTTCGATTTTCTCCTTGGTTTGATTATAATGGATCGTTGAAATCATCTCATTCGATTTTTCCGAGTTCCTCCAGCGAAACGCAGATGTCGCGGATGGAACTCATGGTGCGGATCGGAATCACCTCGCAAGTCACGACCTGAAGCCGCGGCGCTTTTTTGAGCAGCGGGATGATATGATTCCAGTTCACGGTGCCGAGTCCGGGCACGACGTGATCGTCCAATCGGCCGTTGTTGTCGTGCAGATGGCAGTTCACCACGTGCGGCAGCATCTTTTCCAGAATATGATCGTCCCACGTCGGGGTCTTGGCGCCCCACCCGATCGCCGGTTTGGAATCGGGGAAATTCCGCCCCTTGTCCATCAGGTTGGCATGGCCGGCATCGTAACAGAACCCGAGCGCATCGGTCGGAAATTCCTGTTTGACCGCCAGCAGACGTTCCGGCGTATTGAGCTGATACCAGATATTTTCGATGCAGATCGTGATTCCAAGCGATTCGGCAAACGGCAACAGTTCATCCAGAGAACGTTTCAGACAGTCGAACTGGACTTCCAGCGGATAATCCGGATGACGCGGTTCGTTGCCGGTGTGAATCGTGATCGTCTTCACGCCCATCGAGGCAGTGATCAGCAGAGTGAGTTTATGCCGCATGATCATTTCCGGCCGGGCCTCCGCCACCGGACAGGCCAGGTCGAGCATGGGGCCGAACGCCGCATGGGCATCGCAGTAAGACAGGCCTTCATCGGCCAGCTCCCGGCGGAACCGCGCGGCGCAGTCGCGATTTTCCATAATACGGGAAATATCCGTGCCGGTCAGCATCAGATATTTGGCTCCGTTTGCGGCGAATTCGTGCAGGATCATCGGGCGAAGTTCATCCGACACCGGTTTGAAGCCGAAAGTGAAGGAAACGGGAACGGGAAACATGAATGCAGCCTCCTGTTTATTCTATCTCGCCGAGTTCGGCGAATTTGGCGCACAATTCGCGGATCGAACCGCTGCCGGGCATCCGGACTTCGCTCTGGATCACTTTCAGCCGCGGCGCCTGATGTTTCAGCAGCGGAATGATCTTTTTCCAGTTCACGTTGCCGTTGCCGGGCAGCGCGTGGGTATCGCCGGAACCGTCGTTGTCGTGCAGATGGCAGTTCACCATCTGCGGCAGCATCTTTTCGATGATGCGGTCGTCCCATTCGGGCTCATTCACGCCGACGATCTGCCAGAATTTCCAGATGGTGCCGCCGGGTTTGTAACGCCCCATGTCGAGCTGGTTGGCGTGACCGCTGTCATAGCACAATCCGAGCGCGTCGGTGTCATATTCGCTTTTGAGCTTCACCACCGCCGCGGGACAGGCCGCGCGCGACATACTGTTCTCAATGCAGATCGTCACGCCGCACGCCTCGGCCTCGGGAAGCAGCTGATCCAGGCCGTCGCGCATCAGATCGAAATGTTTTTCCAGCGGGATTTCGGGAAAGAAACGGTCGCTGCCGGGATGGATGGTAATGGTATCCACGCCCATCATGGCGGCGATGCGGATCGCCATCTTGTGACGAAGGATCATCTGCGGACGGAAATCGGGATCGGGACAGTTCAGGTCGAGGATGCCGCCGAACGGCGAATGTGCATCGCGGAACGAAAGGCCTTCGGCCGCCATTTCCTGGCGCAGACGGTCCGCGGCGGTATGGTCCTGCATGATCGCGGAAATCAGTTTATCGCCCAGCACGAGATGTTTTGCGCCGTTCACGGCGAACTCGTGCATCAGGTAAGGGCGCAGACTCTCGCCGGCATTCCGGAATTCGAAAAAATAAGTGACGGGAATTTGAAACATCGTTTTGACTCCTTTTTATGCGGAAAATATAGCACAGAAAGAGCCGGTTTCAAATGAAATTCCACCCGCCGCGGTCAAGTTCGGCAAAATTCCGCCGACGCAGAAAAGTCAACCCGCCGCTGCATTCCGGGAGGAATCCTGTTAAAAAAATCAAAATGAATGTCAGTCCGTGTTGCTGCGGCAACCGGTTTTTCCATCGGCCACTTACCGCACGATGCGGACCTTGAAACGTTTGGGCGGAACACCGTATTTCTTTTTGAATTCCGAGGCGAAATACTGCGGCGAAGCGTAATGAAGCATCTCCGCCACTTCCTTGATGGAATACCGGTGATTTTCCAGCAGGATTTTCGCCCGATCGAGCTTCTGACCCAGAAAATAATCGATCGGCGAGGTTTTCAGATATTTCCGGAACTGCCGGTGCAGCGTCGCGCCGCTCACTCCCGAACAGCGGATCAGTTCCTTCAGCGTCAGCGTCCCGGTCAGATGACCGTCGATATACTCCAGCGCCCGCTGCAGTTCCGGCGGACGCTGCAGCGCGGCGGACTGTTCGGCGAGTTCCACCAGCAGCGAATAACAGGCGATGCCTGCATCGCGCCGACTGGCCGGCGTGGACTCGCCGTTGAGTTCATAAATCCGGTCGAAGTAACGGTCGATCCGGCCCCGATCCGTCGGCAGGATCAGATTGACCCGCGTCAGGCCCAGCGTTTCCAACATGCTCCGCAGCAGCGCGCCGCGCATGATGACGGTCCGTTTTGTGGCGAAATCCGTTTCGCAGCACATGGAATTGTCCCGGTCCAGATGCACCAGAAAAATCTCGCCCGGCCGGACTTTCATGGTGATATTATTCTGTTGAAAAATAAACACGCCCTTCTGCACGTATTCCACCGCGAAGGTATCGGAAAAGATGCGTTTCCGGAAACATTCCTTCCGCCATTCGTCCAGTCCGCAGGAAAACGGCCATAACGGAAAATTCGGTCCCGGATCATTGATATGCCTGAATTTATGAATCGGATACTCGCCGAAATTACAGCCTTCCAGCCGTGACCGGTTCTGTTTGCTTTCCTTAAATATGCACCATTCTCTCATGCTTTTTTCCCCGTTTGAAAATATCCTTACCATATTTGAGAATATAACATACATTTTTCGTTTGTCAATCCGTTGCAATCCGAAAATCCCGGTTTATAGTAACTGCAGAATTTGTATCAGAAGGGATGCAGTCAAAATGAATCTTTTTCCTGACATTTGGGGCGGAGGTCAACTGCTGGCATTTTCGGGCATCGACGGACAGACTGATTTCGAGAGGGGACTGTGTCTGCGGACCGCCATGCGGGGCTATGCTTTCGAACTCAAAAATCATTCCGATCCGTCGGATGCCGTCGTGCGGTACATCGGGCCGGAGCCGCAGCGGCTCGAACTGACCGGCGACTTCTTCCGTTTTTACGCCGGAAACAGGGTCTCGTCCGGCGTCATCGCCGACGCCGCCAATCTGCTGCTCGAAGGCGATTTCGAATTCGTCCCGACCCCCAAATACGAATCCGTCAAGTCGGGAAACCGCTTCGTCGTCGCCCGGAAAGGTTTGCTGTGCCGGGAGTGGCTCGAAGCGGATTTGGAAAAACTGATTGCCGAACGGGCCGCCTTCCTGCGGAACGCGCCGCTCCCGCCGGACATTTCCGAAAATTCCCGCCGCACGGCGCTCAAAGCGTGGTCGCAGCTCAAAACGCAGATCTATGCGCCGGAAGGCCTGCTTCATTCCCGCTGGAGCACGCCCGACCGCTGGCCGCACCGGAAAATGTGGCTGTGGGATTCCGTGTTCCACGCCCTCGGAATGCGACATTGCGATCCGCAGCTGGCGCGGGAAATGATCTCCGCCATGTTCGACCTGCAGCAGCCGGACGGTCTGATCCCCCACAGCGGCAATCCTTCCGGGTTTCATGCCTCCACCCAGCCGCCGGTGCTTTCGCTCGCCATGAAGATGATTGATGCGGTCGAACCCTCGAAGGAATGGATTGCGGAACTCGCGCCGAAACTCGAACGCTACCTCGAATGGATCATGGCGAACCGCGACTCCGACGGTGCCGGGCTGGTCGAATGGCTGATCTCCGCCGACAAGGACTGCCGCAGCGGCGAAAGCGGCATGGACAACTCTCCGCGGTTCGACGGTGCAATCCAGCTCGACGCCCCCGATTTCAATGCGTTCCTCGCCTACGAATGCGAATCGCTGGCGCAGTTTCTGCCTCAAAAACGCGATTACTGGCTCGGTCATTACGAACGGCTCTGCCGCCTCATGCGCGAACGGCTCTGGAGTGAAAAATGCGGCATGTTCGTCGATTACGACGTGAAAAATCAGCGCCGCACGGACGTGATGTCCAGCGCGGGCTTCCTGCCGCTGTATTGCGGGGCGGCGACTCCGGAACAGGCGGCGCGCCTGGCGGCGCATCTGACCGATCCCGAAACCTTCGGCACCCCGCTGAGGGTTCCTTCGATCGCGAAGAGCAACACCGCCGCCTACCGCAAGGACATGTGGCGCGGTCCAGTCTGGACCAACATCAATTACCTGATCTGCCTTGGCCTTGAACGTTACGGCTATCACGATCTGGCGCGTTCGATCGTCCGGGACACCTTGCGCGAGCAGGAAAAATGGTATCTGCAATGCGGCACGTTCTTTGAATTTTACGACGACCGCAGGGAAGTCGAGCCGCGCGCGTTGGAACGCAAGGGCAAAATGCCGAACGGTCGATATCATCCGTTCCACCAGGCGTTTCACGATTACGGCTGGTCGGCCACGCTCTATCTCGAAATGCTCTTCCATGATTCATGGGCTGAAAGATAAAGGAGGACAACAATAATGAATCGCCATGATTGTTTTCGGCATGGGGTGAAGACCGGGAAAAAGCCGTGGACGCACCTGAATTTCGGCGACCGCGGAGATGGGCTGGATTTTTGTTTCGGAATCGTGTCCGACCGGACCGGCAGGCCCCGGCCGGGTGTGTTCGAAAAGGCCATAGCATCGCTTAACCGGATGCGTCCGGATTTCATTATGAGCGTGGGCGATTTTGTCGATGGCGCATGCGTGGAGGACCAATCCGAGGAATTTCTTCAGAAGCAATGGGACGAAGTCCTGCCGGAAACAGCCAAAAGCATTCCACCCTTCTTCTATGTTCCCGGGAATCACGATTTTGCGGCGCCGAAAGCCAGCCGGACTTTTCCCGGGCTGCATGAACGGTCCGTTGCCATCTGGCGGCGCTTGTTCGGCGTGGATTATTACTGGTTCGTCTACAAGGAAACGCTGTTTTTATGTCTCAACTCCCCGGCGGCGGAAACCGGACTGGGAACGGATCAGCTCCAATGGGCGCTGGACGCGATTGCCGCCCATGCGGCGGTCCGCTGGACTTTCGTTTTCATCCACCAGCCGGCGGTCTGGGACTCGCCCGATTTCAAAAAGATCGAGGACGCGCTCTATGAACGCAACTACACCGTTTTTTCCGGCGATCTTCACCGCTACGCCAAATACGTCCGCAACGGGCGCAAATACATCATGCTCGGCACGACCGGAGGCGGGGATGTCCGGGTGGGGCAGGGCGCGCGCGGCGTGCCGTTCGGCGAATTCGATCACATCACCTGGGTCTCCATGTGCGAAGACCGCCCGGAGATCACGAATATCGCGCTCGACGGGATCTATGACGAGGATGTCGTGACGACGGAAAAAATCACCTGGCTGACCCCGAAGTATTTCCGTGCCAATAAAAAGATTGCCCGCGACGAAGCGGAACGGCTGCGGGCCGCGGGAATCGAAATAGAAGAAACTCAATTTTAACGAAAGGATAAGAAAAAAAATGAAGCTGCAACCGAACTCCGTCCGGGAAAAACGGACTGCCGCCCCTTTCACTTTGATCGAACTGCTGGTGGTGATCGCCATTATCGCCATTCTGGCGGCGCTGCTGCTGCCGGCACTGAACCGTGCCAAACAAACCGCGCTCACTTCGAACTGCCGCTCCACGCAGAAACAGCTCGGACTGACTTTTTTCTCTTATGCGATGGATTACAATGACACTCTGGTCCCTTATGTGTCGCCCTGCTGGACCAATAAAATGATGGAGACGAAACATCTCCGCAAACTGAAGGATGCCTTTTGTCCCTCCGCCGACCAAAAGATACAGTCCTCCGGCAGCGATGGGTCGTATGCCTTTATCGGGATCGGCTACAACCGGCAGGTCGACCCCGACCACATTCCCAAATGGCGCCGGATCTTGCGTCCGGGATCGGTCTACCTGCTGATGGATACCACCGCGAACCGGAAGACGCGCACCCATGGCAGCTATTATGCGTTGGAAAAGGCCAGTGAGAAATGGCAGGCATATCCCCGGCACAACGAAAAAGACTGTCTGAACATTCTTTTTCTGGATGGTCATGTCGAGTCGAAAAAATTCGAGAAAAACGCATTGCGTCCCGATTCGTCGGCGCTGGTTTATAAAGTGCTGGGCACCTCGACCAAAAGCTGGAAACCGGATACATTCTGAAAGGAACCTGACATGAAAGCAGGAAAACTGATCGTTCTCGCTGTCGTTCTCGGCGCGCTTGACCTCGGCGCCGCCGGGATGAACTTCGTTCCGGTCATCAACGACAAGCCGGTGGTGAATGTCGAACGGAAATGCTGTGATCCGTGCGTTATCCTTGCACAGCAGGAGATGAACCGGCTGCTTTCCGCCGGCTGCGGGAGAAGTCCCGTCAAAATCGTGACCCTGACGCTCGCGCTGGCAGGCGACAACTCTTCCCCGAAGGCGGACCAGGCGATGAAGCTTGCCGGTCTGACGGAGGAAAAACTCGGCACGGAGGGATTCCTGCTGTATGGATTCGGCAAAAAGGATTTCATCCTGTGCGCGTATTCGGGCAAAGGGGTGCTGAACGGCGTTTACAAGATTCTGGAAAAGACCCTGGAATTGGCGTGTCCGCGTCCGCAGGCGGGGCTGGATTTCGCGCCCCGGAAACTGACGGTCAAGCCGCTTCCCACGCCGTATTCGGAAACGCCCGCATTCAAGATCCGGGGGTTCAGCCTGTCCGCCAGTCAGTGGTGGCATGACAATCCCAACATGAATCTGTGGTTTGTCCGGAACCTGGTCAATTCGCCGGGCGCCAGTGCGGCATCGCTGGAAGCGGTCGCCGGGGATCATCTCAAATACGGCTTCATCAAATATGCCAGCGGACATGCTTTCCACTACTGGCTGCCTGCGGCGGTTTACGCGAAATCCCACCCGGAATATTATGCGCTGATCGATGGGAAGCCCACCACCAAATTCTACAAGGGCGCGCAGATCGCGCTCGGCCATCCGGACGTGATCGATATCATCGCCCGGCGGATGATCGCCTACAAGAAGAAATACCCGCTGATCGAAGCGCTGCCGTTCGGCTATAATGACAGCGACCGCGACGGCTTCGGTTTCGGGGACGATCCCTGGTCGGTCAAACTCGATTCGCCGAAGGATTTCCCCAAACCCGGCTCCAAGCGTCCGCGCACCTATTCGACCCGGTATTTCAAGGCGGCGAACATGATCATCGAAAAGGTCAACAAAGTTTATCCCGACCTCAAACTGATGGTTTATGCGTATCATTGGCCGATGATCCAGCCGCCGGACTGCGAGATCAACAAGAACATCGTGATCGCATTCGCACCGCTTTACAAATGCTGCATCCACCCGGTGAACGACCCGAACTGTCCGCGCAACGCGCTGTTTGCAGAACATCTGAAAAACTGGGCGAAAGTGACGAAAAACGTGATCATCCGGGAATACCTGGTGACCGGCGAATATCCGCTGTTTCCACTGGAAACGGTCAGGAAAGACATGCAGTTCTACCGTTCGCTCGGATTTCTGGGCTGCACTCCGGAAACGGGTCCCGATGGTCCGAACGGCGCGAATCTGCCGGACGGCAGCGACAATCTTCCCCGCTGGCTCAAAACCGACAGTTATTATGAGAACCGCTGGAACGGCCACGCCCTGCTGCATTTCGCCTTCGCCCGGCTCTGCTGGGATCCCGACGAATCCATCGAACATATCGTCCATCTGTTCTGCCGCAACTACTACGGCGACGCATCCGGTCCAGCAATGGAGAAATACCATCTGGAATGTGCCCGCCGGTTTTTCGCCGCGGGACATCCCGGCGAAAAGAACCCGAAACCGCTGAACGGCGACCATATCAACAGCGGAACGTGGTGTTTCTGCTGGAACTGGGAGCCGCAGTACGGCAAATACGGCGGTAAACTGATCAGCCGGAGTCTTCCCGTCGCCGAACAGAAGAAATCCGCCCAGAAACTGCTGGACCTGATCGGGGCCGCCTATGCGCCCTATAAGAAAAACGGCAGCCGCATGGTCAAGCAGCGGCTGGACAACGATCTGCGCCTCCTCAAAATGTATCTGCTGAGTTTCGGTTTCGAGCCGGGGGGACACCTGAAACCTTTCACTATCGTGAAATCCTGGCGTGAAACGACCGGTGACGAAGAATGAGGTTTCCGGATTTGGAATATGATGTGCTGATCTGCGGCGCGGGCATGGGCGGAATCAGCGCGGCCGCAGCGGCGGCGGAAAACGGTCTCCACGTCGGGATGATCGAATACTTCGGCGAACCCGGCGGCATTCCCGTCAGCGGACGGCTGGGTTCGATTTCCGGATTCGCGAAACAGGACATGGTCGCCGTGGAAGGATTCCCCCGCGCTTTCGCCGAACGGCTCGACGCGCGCGGCAAGGCCAAAATCCAGGGCGGCGGCAGCAACATCAATCTGCCTCCGTCCACGCTCGCCGCCGAAATCTTCGACCTGCTGGATTTTTACGGCGTCGATTTCTTTTCCTACGCCCGACTGACCGGGCTGGAAAAGGAGAACGGACGGATCAATTGCGCCGAAGTTTCCATGAAGGAAGGAATCCGGGAAATCCGGGCGAAACTGTTCATCGATGCCACCGGTGACGGGGACGCCGCCGCTTTGGCCGGATGCCCGTTTATGAAAGGACGTCCTTTAGACGGAAAAGTCCAATCCGCCACGCTCATTTTCATCATCGGCGGAATTGATACCGCCCGGATGCCCCCCTATCTCGAAATCCGGAAGATCTGGAAATCGAAAGTCCGGCAAGTGCCGATCAACCACAGTGTGTTCCAATTTGTACCGCACGGGGAAAGCACCAACGAGATTGCGGTCAACATGACGCACGCGGTCAACGCCGATCCGCTCACTTCGGCGGGACTGACCCGGATGCGACGGCAGTGCATCCGGCAGGCGGAATATCTGCTGAACTTCTTCCGCACGGAGATCCCCGGTTTCGAGCAGTCGTGGATCAGCCAGTTCGCTCCGCAGATGGGTGTGCGCGACAGCCGCCGGATCACGGGCGATTACATTCTAACCGCCGACGATGTGCTTTCCGGGCGGCGTTTCGAGGACGAGATCGCGCTCGGCGTGTGGAGCATCGACATCCATGCCCCGGACGGCGTTCATACGGGCGTGGGCAAGCCGGTCAAGACTCCGTATGGCATTCCCTATCGCTGCATCACCCCGCAGGGCGTGGATAATCTTCTGATCGCGGGCAGGCCGATCTCCTGCGATTTCGAAGCGTTCAGTTCCACGCGGATCAATGCCACCTGCATGGCCATCGGGGAATTCGCTGGCAGTGCGGCTACGGACGTGATCGCAACCGGAGACATTCGGAAAATCGAGATAAAAACCATTCGGGAACGGCTCAGGAAACAGCGATACCGCTTCTTTGAAACTGCGCCGTCGTCCGGCGGTCTGCCGGAACCCTGGTACCGCCCCTGAAAGTTTCCGACCGGTACATAAAAAAACGCACACTCCCGGAAGAGCGTGCGTTTTTCTTTGCCGAAACAGCAGAACTTATTCGGCTTTGGCCTCGGCTTCGACCGTGGCTTCCGCAGCAGGAGCTTCCTGTTTGGCAGCGCCGTCGGCTTCGACCAGCTGAATCATCACGAACTGGGAACCGTCGCCGACGCGATGACCCAGATGCAGGATGCGGGTATAACCGCCGGGGCGCTTGGCATAGGCCTGAGCCAGTTCGCCGAAAAGTTTTTCCAGCACGAACTTCTTGCCCTGGAGTTTTTCCGCAGGAGTGTTGATCTTGAGTCTCTGGGCCGCGAGACGGCGATTGTGTTCGCCGCCCTTCTTGGCGTAGGTGATCAGCGCATCGACCATTTTACGGGTCTCTTTGGCGCGATTGATGGTGGTCTTGATCTGACCGTGTTCGATCAGGCTGCAGGCCAGGTTGACCAGCAGGGCTTTTCTGTGACCGCAGTTGCGGCCGAGCTTGGACATATTTCTAAGGTGACGCATGATTATGCTTCCTCTTTCTTGACGGCCTTGGCACGGTCGGCTTCGGCCTGGATTGCATTGGTGAGTTCTTCGCTGAAGGTCATACCGAGCTGAAGATTGTTTTCCGCCAGTTTCTCTTTGATTTCATCGAGAGACTTCTTGCCGAAATTGCGGAATTTCAACATGCGGGACTCGGTCTTGAGACAGAGTTCGCCGAGCAGTTTGATATTCGCATTGTTCAGGCAGTTCATGGCGCGGACGGAAAGGTCCAGCACTTCGACATCCTGCGAAAGATTGCGGAGCAGTTTCTTTTCTTCCTCGTTGAGCACGAAACGGGGGTCTTCCACTCCGAACTTGTTGCCGAGGAAGGGACGCAGATGCTCTTTCAGGATGTTCGCGGATTTTTCCAGCGCATCGCGGGGAGCGATCCGGCCGTCGGTATAGATCTCGATGGTCAGAGAATCCATTTCGGTCTCTTCGCCGACACGGGCGGCGCCGACCTGATAGCAGACGTGCGTGACGGGGCTGAACAGGCAGTCGACCAGAATCGTGCCGTAAGGATGGGTCGGCAGTTTGTTCTTTTCCGCCGGGCACCAGCCGCGGCCTTTGGAAATCTCGACTTCGGCGCGGAAGGGGATATCCTTGTCCAGCGTGCAGATCACCTGTTCGGGATTCAGGATGTCGACCGTGCCGTCGGTAATGATGTCTCCGGCGGTAACGGGACCGGCGACGTTCTTCTTGATCTCAAGGGTCTTGGGCGGATCGGTGTGCAGTTTGAGTTTGACCTTCTTCAGGTTGAGAATGATCTCGGTGATATCCTCGACCACGTCGGGAAGCGAGGTGAACTCATGCGACACGCCTTCGATCCTCACCGCGGAAATCGCCGCGCCTTCGAGCGATGAAAGCAGGATGCGGCGCAGAGTGTTTCCGATGGAATGTCCGAATCCGCGCTGAAACGGCTGAGCGGTAAATTTCGCATAAGTATCCGTGGCGGTCTGTTCGTCGATCTCAAGCTCGGTCGGCATGGGAAATCCGGATATAGTGGCAGCCATCTTTTTTATCCTCCAATTAAATGTAACGGGTTGCTATTCGAAGATTCAATACGGGACGGGGAAACCACGCGCCCCCGTCCGGGATATTGACCGTCAGGAATCAGACACGGCGGCGTTTCGGCGGTCTGCAGCCATTGTGCGGGACCGGCGTAATATCCTTGATCGCATTGATTTCCATGCCGGTGGACGCGATGCCGCGGACTGCGGATTCACGGCCGGCGCCGGGTCCGTTGACGCGGACTTCGACTTCTTTCATGCCCAGCGCTTCCGCTTTCTTGGCGGCATCGGCGGCCACCACCTGCGCGGCATACGCGGTGCTCTTTCTCGAACCCTTGAAACCGTTTTTCCCGCCGGTGGACCAGCAGAGCACGTTGCCGTGCAGATCGGTGAAGGTCACTTTCGTATTATTGAAGGTCGCCAGCACATAGGCGATTCCGGACGGAACATAACGTCCGCCTTTGCGGCGTTTCGGTTCCGCGGCGGCAGCAGTCTCGACCGCGGCTTCCGCGGCCGGAGCGGCGGCGGCTTCCGCATTTGCCGCAGGCGCGGCAGCATTCTTGATTTCGTCAGCCATTTTATTCTAAAGCCTTTCGATTTTTCTTTCTGTTACACAGGCAATGCCGTCACGCGGCATCACTTCTTGGCAGCCGGAGCAGCAGGTGCGGCGGCAGGAGCAGCGGCACCGCTCTTTTCGATCTTACGCTGCGTTTTGTCGCGGATCGCACCGACCGTGACTTTCTTGCCCTTTCTCGTACGGGCATTGGTCCGGGTGCGCTGGCCGTGGCAGGGCAGGCCCTTGCGGTGACGGATTCCGCGGTAGCAGTTGATCTGCTGCAGACGGCGCACGTCCTGCGCCAGCTGACGGCGGAGGTCGCCTTCCACCACAAAATCGTTCTGCAGCATCACCGTGATGGCCGCAATGTTTTCGTCCGTAATCTGATTGGCTTTCGTACCGGGTTTGATGTTCGCGCGTTTCACCAGTTCTTCCGCGATCTTCGGTCCGATTCCGTAAATGTACCGGAGCGCGTATTCGATCCGCTTGTTCCCCGGAATGTCTACACCGATAATTCTAGGCATGGTCTCTCTTCTCCGTTTCAGCCTTGTTTCTGTTTGTGACGAGGATTCCGCGAGCATACCACGCGAACCACGCCGTTGCGTTTGATGATCTGGCAGTTTTCACATCTGCGCTTGATTGACGCACTGACTTTCATGTTACTGGCCTCTGTCTTTTTTTTCGTCCATAATACACACTAACGCCATCCTTCGGATGGCACAGCACGCACATGTCGGAATGAAGCGGGGACGCGACTCCCTGCCTTACACGCGCGAAGTCCTATAATATACCCCGTCTCCCCCGTTTTGCAAATCGTTTTCTTCAAAAAAAATATTTTTTTTATTTTTTCGGACCACGGCGGACGGACCGGACAGACAAAACCGACCGGACTGACAAAACGGTCCGTGGTCCGTCAAGTCCGTGGTCCGTTAAAACCCGGACGGACAGGGAAAACTTTTGCGGTTCAGCGGTCGGCTTTTTCCGCCAGCTTCTGATAACGTTCCATCAGTTTCGCCACGATTTCCGGCTCGGTCAGGGAAAAATCAAAGCCATACGCCTTCATCACCGCACGATCGTTCGCCTGATGCGCTTTCCGCAGTTCTGGCGGCATCGTCACTTCGTCATACAGGTCCGCCAGCGAGCAGTCCGGGTACTTCGTCCGTGCATCCAGAATCCCCTGCGCCGTTTCGCTGATTGCCTGCCGCAGCGCCTTCGCCTTCGCCGACTTCGTTGCTGTGCAGTCCGGCCATGGGAAATTGTTGTAGACAATGTCTTTGCTGTAACGATAATCCGATTTCAGCCGTCCGCAAACGGTCCGCATCCATGCCATGTGGACGCGCGACTCCAAAATACCGAAGTGGTAAAGCGTGGCATCGGGCATGAGTTTAACAAGGTTACTGCAGAGGACACTCGGTGAGAAAAAGCCCATCGGGATATAAAATCTTTTTTCAGAAGAAACCTCTGGTAATACGATATAGTTTGTATCGGGCATGTTCTCCACATGGAACCGGGTCGGATAATCGGCGAGTTTTACTGTCCCTGGACTTTTACTGGCAAGCCGGAATTCGCGAACCGCGTGGACCCGCTTCAAACATTCCGGCATTTTCCTCAGTTCTGCCGGGGAACAGCCACCGAGCCAAAGACAATACCGCGGATGTCGATTGATAAACTCATCGGAGCCGTACCATTCTTTGAAGTAAGGTGCCGCAGCAGGTTCGAGTTTCAAAAAGTCGTCTTTGGCGGCTGCGGGAAAGAGATAATTCCCGTTATCGATTGGCTTATTGCCGATTCCGATTTCTGGCACCGCGCACAAAGGTTTGCTCCGGCTTTCGATCAGAATATTATCGGCGTCAAACAGATAAGCATTGATATTTTTGACCGGTTTGCAGTTTCCGTTTTCATCGAAAAGAAACCGGCTGTTTTTGTTAGCCTTGCAGGAAAAACCGATGATGACGCAATGTACGTGCGCTTTGATCTTTGCCTCGCTGTCCCAGCGGAAAGTCCTATGGGCGAAATCGATGTGGACCCCCTGTTCGAACAGCGGTTTCCAAAGGACAGCTGCCTGTTCTCCTTGTGTTATGCTGTTGGTCGCTACCAAAGCGGTCCGGATCGAAGTGCCGTGCATGATGTCGGCGGCGATCTTGTACCAGCAGCAGACGAAATCGAGATTGCCGACACCGTGGATGTTCCCGAAGACCCCGAGCAGATCGTTCTTTTGTTCCGTGCCCATGACCCGCGCACCCGAGAACGGCGGATTGCCCATGATGAAGGAGAGTTTTTCTTTCGGGACGACGGAATTCCAGTCGAGGCGGAGAGCGTTACCCTCGACGATATTGGCATAGGATTTGAGCGGGAGGAAATCGAGGTCCATGTGGACGATGTCCTCGGTCTGCTTCATCATCTGGCTTTCGGAAATCCAGAGTGCGGTTTTGGCGACGGATACGGCGAAATCGTTGATCTCGATGCCGTAAAACTGACCGATGGAGACGCGGATGGGGTTGTAGGTGAAATCGATATGCCCGGTCTTGTTCCGGAATTCGAGGATGCGGTTTTCGAGTTTGCGGAGAGAGAGATACGTCTCGGTCAGGAAATTTCCGGAGCCGCAGGCGGGGTCGAGGAAAGTAAGCGAGGCGAGTTTTTCCTGGAAGGCGAGGAGTTTTTTGTCGCGGTCGCGGGCATCTTTCAAGGCGGCGATTGAGTCGAGTTCGTTTTTCAGGTCATTGAGGAACAGGGAGTCGATGACCTTGTGGATGTTTTCGATGCTGGTGTAGTGCATACCTCCGGAGCGGCGGGTGTCGGGGTTGAGGGTGCTTTCGAAGACGGCGCCGAAGATGGTGGGGGAGATGTCGCTCCAGTCGAAATCGTCGCTGGCTTTGGCAAGGAGGAGTTTCTTGACGGTCTGGTCGAGCTGGGGTATCTCGATGTTTTCCTCGGCGAAGAGACCGCCGTTGACGTAGGGGAAGTCGAGGAGGACGGGCTTTTCGTAAGGGCTGCGTTTTTCTTCGGGGGTGTCGAGGATGCGGAAAAGATCGATCAAGGCATCGCGAAGGTCGGCAGGCTCGAAGGCGGCGAGATAATCGTGGAACTGGCTCTTGCGAGTGAAGATTCCGGCGTCCTCGGCGTAGAGGCAGAAGACGAGTCGGACGCAGAGCTTGTTGAGACTTTTGAGGGTGGATTCGGCGGCGGGATCGAGATAGTGCTTGAGAATCTCATCGTAAAGGCGTCCGACGATCTCCCCGGCCTGAAGGGAAAGTTCCATTTCGCGTTTGATGCTGTCCCGGCGGGTGTCGATCAGAAAGTCAAGACGGGAATACTGTTTCGGGAGGTCCTTGAGGAAAATTTCGACGGGGTCGCCGGAAGGATTTTCCATATCGTAAATCAGGAAGGATGCGAAATTGCAGGTGACGATCCAGCGTGGACGTTCGGAATAGGGGAGCTCGGCGGAATAGCGTTTGGCCTGCTGGAACGGGGTCAGGAGAGAACCGTCGGACTGGAGGATGGGTTTGCGGAGGTCTTTGTCAACCCCCTTCTGTTCGATAAGGACGTGGGTGGAAGGGATGTTGGCGTCGATGAAACTGGTATGGTCGAGATGGACCTGGTCTTCGAAGTGGATGAAATTTTCGGGTTCGGTGATGCCGAAGACGGAACGGAGGAGCGCCATCCAGAAAGGCTGGCTTTCCCCTTTCTCATAGCCGCGGCCTTTCCAGTCTTCGACGAAACGGCTGATCGACTTTCTCTGTTCCGTTGAGTTCATATTCTTTTCTCCTGTCTGAATCCGCCAATCATGATATAAAAGGTAATATAAACCGCAAAAAACCGGCTGTCAATGCGGGCGCGGTAAAATTCGCGAAGTTCGCGCCGGACAGAAAAAAACCGGATAATTTTGTTTTTCGTGCTTGCAATCCGACCCGGAATGCGCTATACTGTCATCAGGTCCCAACCAATGGAGGTGCATATGGACATCAAAATCAGTGCCAGACACTTTACCCTCACCGAAACGGAAAAGCAAAAGGCGGTCGATCTGGTCGCCGCCCGTTTCGCCGATCTTCCCATAACCATCATTTCCATTTCCGTGGTGCTGGATACCCAGGGCAGCCGTTCGATCGCGGAAATCGTGGTGAACGCAAAAAATGATGTGACCGCGACGGCAAAAGTCGAGGACTTCGACCGGAACAAGGCGCTGGACGCCGCCGTGCAGAAAGCCGAAAACCAGATCGCCAGGCATCTGGAAAAGCGCAAAAATCACAAGAACGGCGAAACGCTCGCCGAACTCGAAGCGAAAAACGCCGCGAAGAAACAGCAGTAAACTCTTCCGCTGAACCACCGCCCCGGGTCCCGTCCGGAATCCGGGGCTTTTTTTGGAGTCTCATCCCCCATGTCCTCATTCGATCTGACCGCGCAGCTCCCGGAAAACTGGCGGGATTTCCTCGCCGGTTCGTTCGACCGCGACTCCTTCCGCGAACTGGAAACTTTTCTGGAGCAGGAATACCGCACCGAAACGATCTTTCCGCCGTTCGGCGAATTGTTCAGTGCATTCCGGCTGACTCCGCCCGAACGGACGCGCGTGATCATTCTGGGACAAGACCCCTATCATGACGAAGGACAGGCGCACGGGCTGGCTTTTTCCGTAAAGGAAACGGTCCGGAAGCTGCCCCCTTCCCTGCGGAACATTTTCAAGGAATTGAACGCGGACCTGAACCTGCCCGCCCCGAAATCGGGTTCGCTGACCGCCTGGGCCGGACAGGGAGTTCTGCTGCTCAACACGGTGCTGACCGTGCGCGCGCATCAGCCCGGTTCGCACCGCAAACACGGGTGGGAAACTTTCACCGATGCGGTCATCTCGACATTAAGCGCAAAATCAGGTCATCTGGTCTTCGTCTTATGGGGCGCGCCGGCGCAAACCAAACTGCCGCTGATCGACCGGACGAAGCACACGGTGATCTGTTCGGCGCACCCCTCGCCGCTTTCGGCGCACCGCGGGTTCTTCGGCAGCCGGCCGTTTTCAGCCGTCAACCGCGATCTGACCGAACACGGGATGGAGCCGATCGACTGGAATCTCTCTGCCGGGAACGAACCGGACCTGTTTTCCGGTCCGGCACAATAAGCGTCAATCCAACGCTCTGGTGATCAGCGCCAGCAATTCCACGGAACGGTAAAGTCCGTTCAGTTTCTGCTGATTGATATTGTCGGCCATCGTATCACGATGACTGAAGTTCGACATGATGCTGCTGACCTCGGAGGAACTGCAGCCGGTCTTTCCGGCAATCAGCGCCAGCAATTCCACCGTCCGGTAGGCTCCGTTGACCTGCTGATGCAGAATATTGTTGGCCATGGTGTCCCGATGGCTGAAATTCGACATGATGCGGCTGACCTCGGAAGAACTGCAGCCGAGCTTCAGCGCAATGAGATTCAGCAGTTCCACTGTCCGGTAGAAGCCGTTGACATGCTGATGAAGGACATTGTCGGCCATGGTATCCCGGTGACTGAAATTCGACATGATGCGGCTGACCTCGGAGGAACTGCAGCCGAGCTTCAGCGCAATGAGATTCAGCAGCTCCACTGTCCGGTAAACCCCGTTGGCCAGCTGCTGGTTGATGTTGTCGGCCATGGTGTCCCGGTGACTGAAATTCGACATGATGCGGCTGACCTCGGAGGAGCTGCAGCCCTTCTCCCGAGCCATGATACTCAGCAGTTCCACCATCCGGTATGCGCCGTTGACGTGCTGCTGCAGGATATTGTTGGCCATGGTATCGCGATGACTGAAATTCGACATAATCCGCGAAATCTCCGAGGAATAAAGTCCGGACCGCCGGCTCACGCTTTGCGTCGCAGCGATGGAAGCGGATTCGGAATTCTGACTGGACCCCGAACCGGACGCATTCTGCCGGAATTCCGCTTTGCGCCGTTCCTCCTCCAGCCGGATTTCCGACTTGCGCCGTTCCTCCTGAATCCGAATCTCAGCCTGCCGCCGTTCCTCCTGAATCCGAATCTCCGCCTGCCGCCGTTCCTCTTCCAGCTGTTCCTCCTTGCGTATCTTTTCCTGCTTGAGCGCGATCAGCTGCCGGAGCCGCTGAAGATAATCTTGCTGTTTTGCCTTCTCCGGGTATTCCGGACACCGTTCGAGCAGCTCCCGAAGGACCCGGAGACCCGCCCGATGGTCACGGGATTCTCCGGCCTGCAGGATCAGCCGTTCGATTTCCTTGACTGCACGCTGCTGCAGGGCCTTTTTTTCCGCGAGCGGCTTACTGACCCGGGGGGCATACTCCGTATCCTGATATAAATTGAACAGCGTCTCAAGCCGCTGAATGACATCCTCGATATGTCCGGGCTTCAGCGCATCCGCCAGTTCGCGATCGAATTTCGGTTTATTGTAAAATTCCACACGCTGATCGACATATATCCGCGGCTCGACCCACTTCCCGTTCACTTGGATTTTGCCTCGGCTCTGCTGGTATTCGGCATAATCCTGCTGAGCCAGATTCTTCTCATACTGCAGCTTTTTCCAGTGATAATCCTGGAGCCGTTTCGTTACATGATCCCGTCGCACGATCTCCGTCCGGCTGCTGTCCAGCAGAATGGCGGCATCCTCCGACAGATTCGATTTGGCAATCTTTTTGGAACCGACCCAGACATACATCCCATCGTTCCGGTAATACGGACCGGTCACCGAAAACGGTTTGCCGTGAAGCATGTAGACCACATGCACAGTATCGCCGATCCGGCAGCCGGGATACCGGGAGACCGCCTCCTTCATGTATTGCTGCTGCAGCTCCTCATCGGAATCGGGAAATCTTTCCTGGACCATCTCCTGCTGACGGCGCTTCACGGCGGCGGATTGTTCCGTATCGGCGGAATCCAGCATCATGTGTGAAGAAAGCTGCCGGTAAATGGAATTCATTTTCACCGGACCGGGAATTTCCGCGGATTTTTTCGCAATCTCCTCGATAATGCGGATTCTTTCCTCGTTGACCTTGCCGATTTCAGCAGCGGCAGCCGGATCGACCGGCAGCAAAACACCGGTCAGGAGCAAAACAGTCATCAAAGTTGAAAACTTCTTATATTGCATCTTATCCGCTTTCCGCATGTCCGAATCTTCCCGGCCTGTCCCCGGTTCAGTAAACCGAATCCGGGAAATAATGTTTCGAGGCCGTTTCCGCAGTCACGATCTCCGAGGGGATGATGATCTCCTTCCGAAGCGTTTTTCCGCCGTTCCGCAGACCTTCCAATGCGGCCCGGACTCCGACTTCCAGCATCCGCGGCGAATAGGTCACCGTCCCGCGCACCAGCCCGTCGCGGTCCAGCACCTTTTTCACGACCAGTTTGCTGCCGCCGCCCCCGACCATGCACTGAATGTCTTTGCGGCCGGATTCCTGACAGGCTTTCAACGCGCCGATCAGCACATCGTCATCCCCGCACCAGACGCCGTCGAGCTTCCGGTATTTCTGCAGATAATTCTCCATCAGCGCCAATCCTTTTTCGGTATTCCAGCCTGCACTCTGCGATTCCAGAATCCGGATCTGCGGATACTTTTCGGCCAGGACTTTCCGGAACGCGGAAACCCGGTCGGTATTGATCGGACACGGAATGCCTTCCATCACCACAATATCACCCTTGCCGCCGAGCAGACGCCCCATCGTTTCCGCCGCCGCGGCTCCGAAACTGCGGTTGTCGCCGTTGACAAATACATCCTGAACGGGTTTGTCGATCGGATTGGACACGATGACCAGATACGTTCCCTGCCGTTTGGCCCGTTCGCACACGGAGGAAACCGGACCGGGTTCCTGCGCCATCACGACGAGAGCATTCACCTGGCGGGCCAGCAGGTTCTCAATGCGGTTGACCTGATCGGCGGTGTTCGCGCTGGCGCTGACGATCACCTCGATATCGGGGTTGGCAGCCTCGATTTCCTTTTTAGCCTGCTCCGCACTCCAGACCACGCCGCCGGTCCAGCCGTGCGTGGCCGAGGGAATGGAAACTCCTATCTTCATTTTTTTCGCCCCGGAATCCGAACATCCGGAGATGAAACACAATGCCAGCAGCGGCAGTAAAAACCATTTTTTCATCATCATTTCCTTGCTATAAAAAATCCCGGCATGAACCGGGATCGATTGAAACGGTTACACTTCGGTCATTCTTCCGCTTCGTAATCCTCGTTCGGCCGATAACCTTTCTTCCGAGGTGAATTCTTGAAAAACGGACGTCTCGGCCGGTCATTGTCGCGGCTGTCACGTCCATATGAATTGGACTTGCGGAAAGTGCGGCGGCGCTGCGGACGGTCGCCGGCGGAAAAATCCTCATGCGCGGACGGCGTGAAGCCGGAACCATCGTCATCCTGATCACCGTCATACTCCTCCGCACGGGCATTCGGAGTAAAACCCGGATTGTTGTAGTCGCGGCGCGGAGGACGATCCCCGAACGGAGGACGGCTTCCCGGAGCGCCGGAACGGTCGGAATTGAACTCGCGGCGCGGAGGACGGTCGCCGAACGGAGGACGGCTTCCCGGAGCACCCGCAGGACGAGCGGGACGATTCCCGAATTCGCGGCGCGGAGGACGATCCCCGAACTCGCGGCGCGGAGGACGGTCGGAAGCGGATTTTTCACGAGACTCATTCACCCGGAGATTTCTGCCGGCGAGCTCCTTGCCGTCCAGCGCCTGAATCGCCTTGGCGGCATCGGCATCGTCCATCTGAACGAAACCATACCCCAGCGGCCGGCCGGTATCGCGGTCCGTTTTGATCCGGGCTCCGTAAACGGTGCCGAACGGCTCAAACAGCGCCTTGAGTTCGTTGTCTGTGGTTGCATACGGCAAATTGCCGACATACACACTTTTCATAATCCGGATTCCTTTTGCTCGTGCCCGGCCGGTCCTTTCCTTGTTTTGAATCCCGGTCCGGCGTTTTTTCTTTCCTGTCTACATCCGCCTCGTTTCATTCTTGCTGAACATCCCTCCCGAAAGGCGTTAATTTTTCCCGGAGTCATGTGCATAAGTATTGAAAACAGCGCTAACTTACTGCGATTTTCAGCAGATTGCAACAGAAAAATCAAAAAAAAATGATTTTTTTCGCGTTTTTTTCATTTTCCTCTATGAGAATGACCGGAAAACAGCATCGGCAAACGTATTTTTTTTACAGTCCGATACAAAAAGCGTTCTCCCGCAAACGAATTTCCCGCTGATATTTTTCCGTTTCCGGTTGAAAAATCTTTTTTTTCATGTAGATTATTTCCCGTTACCCAAACCAGTTCATCCTAAAAAACGGAGTAGAGAAAATGATGATCAGAAAGATCGCCGCCGCCTGGACAACCATGTGCGCCGCTGTCATGCTGACCGCATGCGCGCTTCAGTCCGGCACCAAACAGGAAACCGCTCAACCTCAAAAACCCGGTGCCGCACCCGCCACCCCGGCAGTCGCGGCACCGGCCAAGGCAAAAGCGAAAGCCGCCTGGAAGAAACCCCAGCTCAGTCACCCCGATTCGTGGTCCATGATCGTGGTGCCCGACGTGCAGGCCTACGTCGAACGGCCCCGCAATCACGGCATCCTCGACATCATGAACACCTGGATCGTCGACTCCCTCGAACCGCTTAAAATCCAGCAGGTCCTGTTCACCGGCGATCTGGTTTACCGCAACGATCAGAATCGTCTCACCCCCGATAAATACTCCCTGCTCGGCAAAGAACAGTGGAAGGCCTTTTCCCGCCTGATGGAACGTCTGGACGGCAGAGTGCCGTACATCCTCTGCACCGGCAATCACGACTATGGTCATTACACCTCGGAAAACCGTCACTCCTGGTTCAATGACTTCTTCCCGACCGACCGCAATCCCCAGACCCGCAAACAGCTGATCGGCTGCAATTACAACGCGTTCGACATCACCACGCTGGAAACTTCGGCCTACGAATTCACCGCGCCCCCGCCGGACAACCGCAAGTTCCTGGTGATCACGCTTCAGTTCGCGCCGACCGACGCCGATCTCAAATGGGCCAAAAAACTGGCCGATCAGCCCCGCTTCAAAGATCATATCGGAATCGTGCTAACCCATTCTTACCTCCGCTGGACCGGCGAACGCATCGAAAAGGAAAAATACGTGCTGAGCAAACAGGGCGGCAACCCCGGCGAACAGATTTTCCGGAAACTCGTCTACCCGGCCAAGAACATCCGGCTGGTCGTCTGCGGACATATCGCCGCTCCCGACAAATGGGAACGCGGCATCTCTTTTTCCACTGACAAGAACGCTTCCGGCAAAACGGTCGCCCAGATGGCCTTCAACACGCAGGCGATCGGCGGCGGGTTCCACGGCAGCGGCGGCGACGGCTGGCTGAGAATCCTCGAATTCATGCCCGACCGCAAGACCGTCAAAGCGACCACCTTCTCGCCGTTCTTCGCGATCTCGCCCTCCACCCGGCATCTCTCGTGGAAGCACGACAAGCTCAGCGAATTCACGTTCACCATCGAGTGAGTTCGGATTCGTTTGACAAAAAATCCGTTCCGGCTGCCCGGTCCAATCCGGCGCCGAAACGGATTTTTTCTGTCCTCATGCGGGAGATGTTCAGCGAATCTGACCTTCGCCGTAAATGCGGTATTTATACGAAGTCAATTCCTTCAGACCCATCGGGCCGCGGGCGTGGAGTTTGTCCGTGCTGATCCCGATCTCGGCGCCCATGCCGAACTCGCCGCCGTCCGTGAACCGCGTGGAGGCGTTCCAGTAGACCGTGGCGGAATCCACCGAGGAGAGGAAATACTCCGCCGTCGCCGGATTCTTCGTGATGATGCTGTCGCTGTGACCCGAACCGCAGCGGTTGATGTGCGCGACCGCCGCCTCGACCGAAGCGACCAGCCGTCCGGAAATATCCAGGCTGAGATATTCGTTGAAGAGTTCCTTTTCATTGCCTTCGACCGCGGCGGGGTCGAGTTTGCGCCAGGCGGCATCGCCGTGGACCGTGACCCCTTCCTTTTCGAACATAGCCCGCACTTTGGGCAGGAATTCCGGCGCGATCTGCTCATGGACCAGCAGCGTTTCGAGCGCGTTGCAGACCCCGGGACGCTGGCACTTGCCGTTGCGCAGAATCTTCAGCGCCATCTCCTGATCCGCCTCGGAATCGACATACAGATGGCAGACGCCTTTGTAATGTTTGATGACCGGGATGGTGGACTGTTCCACCACCGCCCGGATGAGCCGTTCGCCGCCGCGCGGGATGATGAGATTGATATACGCATCCAGCTTGAGCATCTCGGATACCGCCTCGTGGGAGGTCCACGGAATGAACTGCACCGCGCCGTCGGGCATTCCGGCCGTCATGCCCGCCTGCAGAATGCAGTCGGCGATCGTCCGGTTGGAATGAATCGCCTCCGAACCGCCGCGCAGAATCACCGCGTTTCCGGCCTTGAGGCACAATCCGGCGGCATCCACGGTCACATTCGGACGGGATTCGTAAATGAAGCCGATCACACCGATCGGCACGGAAATCTTTACGATGCGGATCCCGTTCGGACGGACCGTTTCGGAAAGTTTTTCCCCGACCGGGTCGGGCAGCGTGACCACGTGCCGGAGTCCGTCGGCCATTCCTTTGAGGCGCTGTTCGTTGAGTTTGAGCCGGTCGAGCAGCGCGCCTGAAATTCCTTTGGCCTCGGCGTTTTTCATATCCTCGGCATTCGCACGGAAAATCGCATTGGCGTTGCGTTCCAGCGCATCGGCCATCGCGCCGAGCCAGCGGTCCTTGTCCGAACTTGAGGCGCAGGCGAGTTTCAATGCCGCCTCGCGCGCCTTCAATCCCATCGCCTTCACAGCCTCGTGCAGGGCATCGCCCGTGATATTTTCGGCAGTCATGACAATTTTCTTCCTTTCTCTTCGATTCGATTGATTTCCGGAGGGCAATATATCATCCCATCCGGCAAAATGCAACAAAAACCGCCGCAGAATTTCATTTGCGGCCAGAAAAAAAGCCGTCCCGGTCGAGACGGCTTTTTCGGCTGACGGAAAGACCGCAAGTCTTACTTGGCGGCCTCCTCCTTATCCATATCTTCCAGCGCGGCCTTGCGGCTGAGCCGGATTTTGCCGGTGCGGTCGATGTCGATCACCTTGACCGTGACATGATCGCCTTCCTTGCAGATGTCCGTGACTTCGCGGACGCGGTAGTTCGCCATTTCGGAGATATGCAGCAGACCTTCCTGTCCGGGCAGGATTTCCACGAACGCGCCGAAATCCTTGACGGATTTGACCAGGCCGCGGTAGATCTTGCCGATCTCGGCTTCACAGGTGTAGGACTCGACTTTGCGCTTGACTTCGTCCAGCACCGCCTGATTGCGGGCGAGGATCGTCACCGTGCCGTCGTCGGCGATATCGACCTGAGAACCGGTGGATTCGGTGATCTCCTTAATGTTCTTGCCGCCGGTTCCGATCAGAGCGCCGATCTTGTCGGGGTTGATCTTCATGGTCGCCATCTGCGGCGCGTTCGGGCTGAGCTGCGGACGCGGAGCCGGGATGCAGTTCGTGATCACGTCCAGAATTTTGGTCCGGGCGCGCTTGTTCTGTTCCATGGCGCGGGCCAGCGTATCGATTGACACGCCCGGCAGCTTCAGGTCGAGCTGGAATCCGGTGATGCCCTTCGGGGTGCCGCAGACCTTGAAGTCCATGTCGCCGTAGTGGTCTTCGGCGCCGATGATGTCGGTCAGGATCAGTTCACGGCCATTGTCGTCGGTAACCAGACCGCAGGAGATGCCGACCACCGGAGCGGTGATGGGCACGCCGGCATCCATCAGGGAGAGGGTGCCGCCGCAGACGCTCGCCATCGAGGTCGAACCGTTGGAGGACATGATTTCGGAAACGCAGCGCACGGTATAGGGGAAATCCGCCGGGATCACCTGACGGAGCGAACGTTCGGCCAGATTGCCGTGACCGATCTCACGCCGTCCGGGACCGGAAATGCGGCCGACTTCGCCGACGCTGTAGTTCGGGAAGTTGTAGTGCAGATAGAATTTCCGGGTGGGATCGTGATTATAGATCGAATCGCCTTCCTGCGCGTCCTGCGGACCGCCGAGCGTGGTGATGACCATCGCCTGGGTTTCGCCGCGGGTGAACAGGCCGGACCCGTGAACGACCGGCAGAACGCCGACTTCAGCGGAGAGCGGACGGATGTCTTCCACGCCGCGTCCGTCGGGACGGAAGCCTTTTTCGAGGATCGCACGGCGGATCGTGACCTCGACCAGTTTGTCGAAGCCCTGATTCATGACCATCTCGAAACCTTCTTCGCCGAGCAGCGGGACGAACTGGTCCTTCATGCCTTCCTTGGCGGCAGTCTTGAGCTCATCGAGCGCGGCGAGACGCGCTTCCTTGCCCGGAACCGTGCAGGCGGCTTCGAGTTTTTCGCCGCAGATCGCCAGAATGCCGTCGTTGATCTCCTGCGGAACCAGATGCAGTTCCGGAGTCTTTTTCGGCCGGCCGGCCAGCTTCATCAGTTCGAGCTGGGCTTCGACCTGTTTCTTCACGATCTCATTGGCGAAACGCATGGCGGCGACGAGCGTCGCTTCCGGAACTTCCTTGCAGTCGCCTTCGATCATGATGACCTTGTCCGGCAGACCGGCATAGATCAGTTCCATGGTGCTGTTCTTCATCTCGGTATAGGTTGGATTGGCCACGAATTCGCCGTTGATGCAGCCGACGCGCAGCGCACCGATCGGGCCCTGGAACGGCAGGTCGGACAGGCAGAGCGAGCAGGACGCGCCGAGGATGCTCAGCACGTCGCCTTCGTTTTCGCCGTCGGCGGAAAGCAGCAGACCGGAAATCTGGACTTCATCGAAAAAGCCTTCCGGGAACAGCGGACGGATCGGACGGTCCGCCATGCGGCAGATCAGAATCTCCTTGTCGGAGGGACGGCCTTCGCGTTTGATGTAGCCGCCGGGGAAACGGCCGGCCGCGGAATATTTTTCGCGGTAGTCGACCTGCAGCGGGAAGAAATCCTGACCGGGTTTGGCGTCGCCGGAACAGGCGGCGCTCAGCACGGTGGTGTCACCCTGACGGATCACGCAGGAACCGTTGGCGAGTTTGGCGATTTTTCCGGTGGAAAGGGTTATTTCCTTCCCCGGACCGATGGAAACGGTAACTTTTGCTTCGGGCATTTCATGCCTCCTTTGATTTTGAGCGCGGAAAACGCGCAATAATCGCAGGGCCGGGAGAAATTTCCCGCCGGGCAGTTTGCGGAACAGCGGCATCAATTCCCGATCGGAAACCGGAACCTGATACCGACATTCCACGAGGCGCCCGGAGTCCCTGCACGATGCAGCGGACGGCCGGCCCTGTCAATAAATTGTTTATAAATATAGCACTTTTCGGCCGAATTGCAAATTTTTCCCCCGTTTTTTCAACGGATTTCCGAAAAAAGCCAAGGGAAATCGCCGGCCGCGTCTTATTTGGCGAGCTTATGCAGGTAAAGCGAACCCGCACTGCCGCGGCCGTCGGGCAGGTCTTTGACCGAAATGATCATGATCTCATTCTGTTTTTCCCGCAGAAAAACCTCGCCCCCTGCGGCGGCGCTGACGGCGGTTTCACCGCCCACGTTCCGCCAGCCCCGGCTTTCCAGCGAGCGGACCAGATCGGACAAAGTCTGACGGACCGCAAACGGCGACTGAAAGGTGCCGTAAATCGATTTGCGTTTCGGGAACCGCATCAGAGTCTGCGCCGAAGCGCCGGGCGGCAGCGGCAGTTCCTGATCCCAGTCGGCGACGGAGTTTTTCCGGTTGAAATCAGCCGGAAGCAGCAAAGAAAACCGCAGCATCGGGACAATCCCGCCCAGTTCCACCAGATAACAACGTTTTTTCGCGCCGTTCGCCTGCGGGATCTCGAACAGGAGCGAATTGGAATTCATCGCCGCGGCGCCGTTTTTGAACTGTCCGCGGAATTCCTGCAGCACATCGTTCAGCGTCCGGTTCACCAGTTCGACTTCCAGCTCCAGATGATGACCGTTGATAACGACCTCCTCGCTCCAGAGACGGCTGCCGTTCAAAGCGTTTTCAAGCTGGGAAACTCCTCCGCCGCCCCGGAACGGGAACAGAGAAAAAACATCCGCCCGCAGCGGCAATACGCTCAGCAAAAGCAGCGGAATCAGCAAAAACGGGTGTTTCATGATCTTCTTTCCTTTTCGATGGGGTCAGACATCGGAATTTTTGGAATAGTCCATCGTTTCCAGCCGGCCGACGGCGATCAGCAGGAAAATGATTGACAAAGACAGCGAATAGATCACCAGCATGCAGGAAACCAGTCCCAGCAGCTTGAAATCCTGAAAATAGAAGATGAAATTCGGGAACAGGTAATACAGGACGAATCCCGCCGCGCCGGCATAGCCCGCCACCCCTTTGGGCAGCATGGCCGCCGCAATCGGCAGAAAACTGAACGACAGCGAAAACACCAGATAAAGGAACGAGATCACCATCGCCGCCAGTTCGCCCGTGAAGCAGGAGATCATGATGATCATGCCGCAGAACGGCAGAAATGCCAGACTGAGATACAGCTGCTTGAGCATCAGCAGCAGCGGATAAAATTCCCCGCTCTGCAATTTGTGCGCGGCAATAATGATCAGCAGCGAGGAAAGATACAGCGACAGACAGATCACCAGCATGCCGAGATATTTCCCCAGCATGTAACTGATTTTCCGGATCGGCTTCGAAAGCAGGATCAGGATCAGGTCCGAGGAAATGTCCCGCGGAATTTCCGCCGCGCCGAGAAATCCGCCGAAAAACGCCGAGATCACAAACATGACCAGCGCCGAAGACAGCAGCGGAGTCCGGCTCCGGTTGGCCTCCACCACCTGCGCGAAAATGGAATCCGAACTCAACTGCTGCGAGATCGGGTCCAGCCCCGCAAAGAAAAACGCCAGCAGCAGCGACATGCCCATGAAAATGAAAAAGGCCGGCTCCCGCATTCGTTTCAAGGTCAGCAACGCAATGGCGAACATGATTATTTCCGTTCTCCTTTCCGCTTTTGCGCGGCGGCTTCACGCCGCTGATTCTGCTGTTCCAGTTCCAGCAGTTCCGTTTCGGCCAGACTCGGCTGCAGACGGCATTCGTCGATCAGGGCGTCCGCACGATTGGCGACAGCCGGTTTCTGATATTTCATGGCCAGCTGGACCAGCTCCGTGTAGAAGATGGAATAATCCCGGTATTCCGGCTTCATTTCCAGCAGCGGCAGCAGAAACTCCATCCGGACGGTCCCGGAAACTTTCAGCTGCGTGAGGCGGTTCAAAGCCATCGCCCAGATATTGAACCGCTCCATTTGCGGGATTTTCAGCAGATAACGGTGAAATTCCGCCACGGTGACCCGCTCCGGCGAATCTTCGCGGAGCAGATAATAGACATACGCCACGGCGGTTTCCGCCCGGTCCGGATATTTTCGGCGAAGGAAACGGAAAATCGTCTCCTTCTCTTTCAGGTCGCGGGTATATTCGCCCAGCTGGGCCGTCAGGACGAGTTTCTCCTTCTCATCGGACGCCTTGGCCAGGGCATTGGTCAGATCGGTATGCATGATGCGGTAGGTCACCACATCCCGGATGGATTCAGGCAGCTCGTTCAGAATGCTGTCCAGCTTCACCTGCTCCGGATTGATGTTGGCCACCGCCGCGCAACGCAGAAACGCCTCCGACAGGAAATACAGCAGAAAAACCGGAACGATCAGCAGCAGAAGCAGACCGGTCTTCTTTTTCATGACGGATTTCCCCTTCCCCTACGACGGCATTACTGCCGCAGACCGCATTCCGGGCAGAAATTCGCCGACTCGGGCAGCACGTGATTACACCGGGAACAGGTGCCCCAGACTTTGACCGGCTGACCGCACACCGTGCAGAATTTTTCGCCGCGCCGAGTCGGAGTGATGCAGGTCTCGCACAGATGATTCCGGGCGAACACTTCCTGCTGAACCTTCGCCACCAGTTTCAGCGTCTCCGGAGAGGGTTTCGCCGGACGGCCATCGTCATCCACCGGATATTTGGCGTCACGCGCGGCCCGCATCAGCCGGGGTTCGAGATCGGGAATCCGGCAGAAATCCGGATCGTGGAAATCCCGCCGGACGGCCCGGGCCATTTTCCATTCCTCGTAAAGGACCTCCAGCCGGGCGTGATATTCGTTGCCGCCGCGCATCTTGGCCTTGCACCGGAGATAGTTGCTGATCAGATAGGATTCCGGGTGGGGCGACCGCTGGATCGCCATGCGGAAGAACCGCGTAGCCGCGGCATAATCCGGCGCGGACAGCACTTTGTCGGGATCGTTCTGATCCACGATCGTGCGGGAAAGGATGAATCCTGCGTAGAACGGAATCTGCGGATTGTGACGCAGATGCCGGTTGGAACAGGCTTCCTCGAGAATCTTCACCGCCAGTTTCGGGTCGGCATTGGAAATGCTCAGAATGCCGCTCTGATAGGACTCCAGAAAATTCGGGTCGTAGGCAATGATGCTTTTCAGCAGGGCGCTGACCTTGTCCACATTGGTCGTGTCGATCGTGGAAAGTCCGCCGGCATAATTGACGAACCGCATCCAGGCAACGTCCGCCAGAAATTTATGCAGCCCGGCCACCGGCGCTTTGGTGAGCGATTTTCTGTCCTGGGTGATCTCGTTCTGCATCGGCGTCAGGAACAGCGCCAGCCAGGAAGCCAGCGCCAGCGAAACAACCATGATGAGGAGACGGAAAAACGTATCTTTTTTCATTTCAAAATCCCTTCCGGTCGATTATTTGAGGTCTTTGGCTTTGAAGAAGAAGCTGGTGAGCATCAGCAGGAACAACGCATAAGCGATTCCCCAGATCAGCGCCAGAATCATGTAAAAACCCGGAATCGGCTCCAGATACACCGCATGGGATTTGAAATTGAAGAAATCCAGATTCGGCAGAATCCCGCCGTAAAGCACCGGGATATTGGCCAGGCAGCCGGTCGAATAGGAAAACCAGATCGCAAGAATGGTCAGCACCGGAGCGACCACCTCGGGGAACAGCGCGGCAAAAAACACCGCCATGGCCGACATCGGAATCAGACTGGCGATCAGCATCACCTGCGCCTGCAGCATGGTCGCCGCGATCGTTTCGGAAAAAGTCTGCGAATAGATCAGGAACGAGCCCGCCGCGATCAGGATGCAGATCACCGCGCCGGCCACGCAGATTCCGACCGCCTTCCCGGCCAGATACTGCGTCCGGCCGAGCGATTTCGTCAGCAGCGTCGCCGCGACCCCCTGACGAATCTCGCGCGGAATCTCGAAGGTCACCGACAGCACCACCAGCGCCGCCGCCACCGCGTTCAGCACCAGCGACACGTCCATCATCAGCGGTTTATGATACCCGATGGTCAGAATCTCATACATGGACGCGATTCCCACCAGTGCCCAGACGCAGCAGATCAGAAAGTAGACCACTTTCATCCGCAAGATGTTTTTCCACGTCCCGCTTGCAATTGCAATAATTTCTCCCATTGATTTCCTCCTTGTTTAGGTTTTGTATCCTTCAATCTTTTTTTGATGTTTCGCCGGCCGGATTTTTCGCGTTGTCCGCTTCGATTTTCTTGAAGAAGAACGAATCGAGCGTCTCATTTGCGCTGCGGATTTTCACCAGTTCGCCGTAGCGGCTGCTCAACGCGGCGATCTTTGCCTCGATTTCCGAATCTTTGCGCTGGAACAGCAGTTCCCATTCGCAGGAACCGGTCTTGCGTATCTGATCGGCCAGCGTCAGAAGTTCCCGCAAGGCATCCTCGCTCCGGACGTCTACGGTAATCCCGCTGCCGCCGCCGGAAAGCAGAGTCGACAGCGGCCCGGCGCACAGCAGACGGCCCCGGTTCAAAATGGAAATGCTGTCGCAGATTTCCTCCACGTCGGAAAGAATGTGACTGCTGAAAAACACCGAGGCATGAAAATCGTTCTTCTGCCGCAGGATAATCTCTTTGAATTCCTGCCGGCCATACGGGTCGAGACCGAGCAGCGGCTCGTCCAGAATCAGCAGTTCAGGCTCGTTCAGAATCGCCTGCGCGATTCCGACCCGCTGCAGCATTCCGCGGGAAAAAGTACCGATCTTGGATTTCGCGTGCGGGCTCATCCGCACGATCTCCAGCACTTCGTCCACCCGTTTCCGACGGCGTTCCGAGGGAATTTTCAGCAGACGCGCGCACACATCCAGAAATTCATAAGCGGAAAGCGTCGGCGTGAATGCCGGACTGTCCGGCAGAAAACCGATCCGGTTTTTGCTTTCCACATCGTCATACGGCTTGTTCAGCACCAGCGCGGTCCCGCCGGTCGGACGGATCAGCCCCATGAGAATCTTGATCGTGGTGGTCTTGCCGGCACCGTTCGGGCCGAGGAATCCGAACACGCAGCCTTTGGGAATGGAAATCGTCAGCTGATTCAGCGCCGGTCGCGGCGTCTTGCGGAACCAGCTGCTGTAATCCTTGCTCAAGTTCTCGGTATGGATGACATATTCGTCCAAATCTGCCTGCCTTTCTTGCGGAAGGAGTCATCTTCACTCCCCGCCGCGGTTGTGGTTCGGTTCTCCCGTTTCAGGAACGCTTTTTCTCCGGTGTTTCCACACGAAAAAGGTTCCACCCGATGTGATTTTATGAAAGAATTTCCTCCGTCGCTTTCAGCAGCTTGCCGTTCTCCTCGGCAGTTCCGACGGTGATCCGGACGAAATCGCGGGTCCGTTCCAGCGGAAAATACCGCACAAAGATATTCCGCTGCTTCAATTCACGGAAATAGTCCGCCGCGGCGATTTTCGCCGGCGGTTTGGTAAACAGAAAGTTCGTTTCCGAAGGAACAGTCTCGAAACCGAGCGAACCGAGTGCCCCGGACAGGGCCGTCCGGTTGGCTTTGACCGCCTCGACGCAGTGCACGAAATACGCCTCGTCCCGAAGCGAAGCCAGCGCCAGAACCTGCGTCAGCATGGAAACGTTGTAGGAATCCTTCATCTTCATCATCCCTTCGATGATCTTCGGATGCGCCGCGGCGAAAGCGAAACGCAGCCCGGCCAGCGACCGGCTCTTGGAGAAGGTCCGGGTCACCACCACGTTCGGATATTTCCCGACCAGGTCCATGCAGTTGTTCCGCGAAAAATCCGCATACGCCTCATCGATCACCACAATGCCTTTGAAGCCGGCGCAAATCGCCTCGACTTTTTCTTTGGCAAAAAGATTGCCGGTCGGCGCATTCGGCCGCGTGATGAAAAACAGATTCGCACCGGCAGCACGGGACAGCACATCATCCGGCACCTCGAAACGGTCCGTCAGCGGAACCTCGATGCACGGTGCGCCCTGCAGACTCGCCAGCGTCGGATAGAGCGAATAGGAAGGTTCGAAACAGGCCATCGGACGCTCCGCATCGGTAAAGCAGCGCGTCAGAATGGTCAGCAGATCGTCCGAACCGTTACCGGTGATGATATTTTCCGCCCGACAGCCGTTCCGGACGCCCAGCTCCTCGCGGAGCGCCGAAGAAACGGGGTCGGGATAACGCCGGAGACGTTCGGTCTCGAATTCGCGCAAAGCCTGTTTCACGCCCGGCGCAGGCGGAAACGGATTTTCGTTGGTGTTGAGTTTGACCACGTCGGAGGTCTTCGGCTGTTCGCCGGGAGTGTAACCGGCCATCTCATCCAGTCCGGGGCGGAAATAGGAAATGTAATTCTTGCTGTTCATCTTGCTTTTCCTGAACTCATGATTCTTTCCGGCAGCGGATCGCGGCACTGCTGCCGTGCGCATCCAGACCTTCGAGCTCGGCAAATCGGACGATTGCCGGAACTTCCCGCGCCAGAGCCTCCTGCGTATATTGCACGAGACTGCTCCGCCGCAGGAAATCCATCACCGTGAGACCGTGGAAGAACCGTGCGGTCCCGCCGGTCGGCAGCACGTGACTCGGTCCGGCGGTGAAATCGCCGGCCGGTTCCGGAGTCCAGTGTCCGATGAAAATCGCTCCCGCGGCCTTGATCTCTTTCGCCCGGTTTTCCGCTTTGTCGATCATCAGCTCCAAGTGCTCCGGCGCGTATTTGCCGGCGATTTCCAGAGCCTCGTCCATCGACCGGGCCACGATCAGGTAAACGCCGTGCGCCAGCACGCGGTCGACCGTGGCCTGCCGTTTGAGCAAAGCCTTCTGCCGTTCGATCTCGCTCTGCACCTTCGCCGGCAGTTCGGGGTCATCCGTTACGAGCACCGCCTGCTCCAGACCGCTGCCGTGTTCCGCCTGAGAAAGCAGGTCGGCGGCAATGAATCCGGGATTGGCGGTCGAATCCGCCACGACCATGATCTCGGAGGGCCCGGCGACCATATCCAGCGCCACGCGGCCGTAAACGATCTTCTTGGCCGCGGCCACATACGCATTGCCGGGGCCGACGATCTTGTCCACTTTCGGAACGGTCGCGGTGCCGTAGGCCAGTGCGGCGATCGCATAGGCTCCGCCCATGCGGTAAACTTCGCGGATTCCCGCGGCCTTCATGGCATACAGCGTGGCCGCATGCATCGTGCCGTCTTTCTTCGGCGGAGTGGCCGCGACGATCTCTTTGACCCCGGCCGCAGCGGCAATTCCCGCGGTATGCAGCACGGTCGAAACCAGCGGCGCAGTTCCGCCCGGAATATAGCAGCCGATCCGGTCCATCGGAGTAAACTGTTCCCCCAGGACGACGCCTTCGCGCGGAGAGTATTTCCACGGATGCGGCATCTGGCTCCGGGCAAAATCCTGAATGTGCGCCAGCGCCAGCTCGATCGCCGATTTCGAGGCATCGTCCAGCGAGGCTTCCGCGGCGGCGAACTCGGCCTCGGTCACCCGCAGACCTCCGGGCGTCAGGTCCTGTCCGTCAAACTTTTTCAAAAAACGGCATACCGCCGCATCGCCGTCCCGGCGGACTTCTTCGACGATCTCCGCAACGGCTTTTTCGATCTCTTTCGGACAATCCGGACGATTGTACAGTGCTTCCAGCTGTTCCGCACTCCCGGGTTCCGCACAGTTTATCACTTTCATAGCCTTGGCTCCATATATTTCATAAAACGTCTGCAACGGCGGTATTATTGCAACAGCCCGGTAATATAGCACGGGGAAAAAGATTTTACAACAGGATTCCCCGCGAAAAATCTCAACGGAGTTTCAATGTGGCGAGCCCGAGCAGAGCGCAGAGTCCGGCAATAATCCAGAATCGGATCACGATCTGGGTTTCCGTCCAGCCTTTCTGCTCGAAATGATGATGGATCGGCGCACAAAGGAAAATCCGTTTTCCCGTCAATTTGAAACTGGCCACCTGCAGCATCACCGAAACGCCTTCCAGCAGGAAGACGAATCCGATTACGAACAGCAGGAACTGCTGTGCGGTCAGAACCGCGATCAAACCCACGCTGCCGCCCAGCGGCAGACTGCCGGTATCGCCCATGAAGACCGAGGCCGGTTTGCAGTTGTACCACAGGAATCCGATGCACGCACCCGCCATCGCCGAAGCGAAAACACTGATCTCGCCCAGTTCCGGAATATACGGAATGGAGAGATACTTGGCAAACACCACGTGGCCGTGCACGTATGCCACCGCCGCGAAGGAAAGCACGCAGAACACCGTGCAGCCCGCCGCCAAACCGTCCTTCCCGTCCGTCAGATTCACAGCGTTGCTGAAGAACATGATGAGGACGATGTTGATCAGAAAGATCAGACCGACCGCGAGGGGCGCCCAATGTGCGGCGAAACTGAACAGCGGATGCGCCAGAAGCTGCGGCGGCAGCCAGAAATTGATCATCTCGCCCGCGGGCTTCAGACAGATCGGGTCCTTGAAAAACGGAAGCAGAAATTTCGTGGTCATCGTATCCGGCATTTTATAAATGATATAGATCGCGATGAAACTGACGATCCCCTGGATCAGCAGCTTCATCTTGCCGGATACGCCGTCCCTTACGCTCCGTTTGTACTTGACCTTGATGTAGTCATCGTAAAAACCCAGCGCGGTCAGCGGCAGCAGCTCAATCAGAAAAACCACCACCATCGGATTGGAAAGATCGCCCCAGAAGACGGTCGCCAGCACGATTGCGAAAATGATCAGCAGTCCGCCCATCGTCGGGGTCTTGTCCTTGGAATGATCCACGAATTTCTCGTCCACCAACCCTTCCAGCCGGGCGGATTTCGGCACGCAGAACTGTTTGAGTTTCCGAATCGTCCAGGGTCCCAGAAGAATCACCAGAAGCATCGCCGTAATCATGGCGCAGCCGGAGCGGAACGTGACGTACTCGAAAAGTCTCAGCGGACCGAAGCTTCCGCGAAGATTCGCCAGCAGATAAAGCATTGCAGTGGTTCTCCGTTCTGGGTGAATGACGGCATCAGCCGCATTTGCTGTGACCGCAGGCCAGACACTTCATGCAGTTTTCCTGCATCACCAGCTTGCGTTCATTGCAGACCGGGCAGATCATCATGCCGTCGAACTGGGAAACGTCCTGCGGGACCGATTTCTCATCGGTCGGCTTCTTCACCGGCGTTTCCGGCGCAGGCTTGCGCTTCTGCGGCGCGGGCATGATGCCGATCTTGCCGAGGTGACGTTCGATGATCCGGCCGATGTCGGCGGCCAGACTCGGGATATACGTCCCGTCGCTGAAATATCCGCCGTTCGGGTCGTAGATGCTCTTGAGTTCCTCCACCAGGAATTTCGGTGCGGGGTCATGGCGGAACACCGACGAAATCAGGCGCGTCATCGCCACGATCCAGCTGAAATACTGCAGATTCTTGGTATTGATGAAGATTTCATACGGACGGCGGCGGCCGTCTTCCTCGACCAGATCGTTGATCGTCACATACAGCGCATCGGCGGCCAGCGGCGTGCGAATCTTGTAGGTCGTTCCTTCCAGTTCCTGCGGCCGTTTCGGCGGCTGCGGACGCACCATCGGCGGATGCTCCAGTTCCTTCTTCTTCGCTTCCTCTTTTTCTTTTTTCTTCTTGTCCTCGTCGCGGATCAGAACGCCCGTGATATGTTCGGACGGACGGAACGTGGTGCAGCCTTTCAAGCCTTTTTCGTAGGCGGTCAGGTAGATGTTCTTGAAATCCTCATACGGATAATCGGTCGGAACGTTGATCGTCTTGGAAATGGAGCTGTCGACATATTCCTGCAGGGCCGCCTGAATGTCCAGATGGCGCAGCGGCGGCACATCGGCGGAAGAAACGAAATAATCCGGCAGCTTCTTCGCATCGAACCGGTCGCCCATGAAATCGCGGTAGCGGTCATAGGCATAATCAACGACTTCCGCTTCGATGGTGTCGTCGCCCGTTCCTTTGCGGATTTTGCGCGTGTAATGGAAAGCGAAAACCGGTTCCAGGCCGCTGGAGACGTTGCCCGCGAACAGACTGATCGTGCCGGTCGGCGCCACGCTGGTCAGGTGGGAGTTGCGGATGCCGTATTTCGCAATTCCTTCCCGGATGTCTTGGGGCAGTGCGGAAATGAAATTGCCTTTCAGATATTTTTCCTTGTCCAGTTTCGGGAACGCGCCTTTTTCCTTCGCCAGTTCGATGCTGGCGCGGTAGGCCGCGTGCGTGATCGTGCTCATGATCTCGCCGGCCATCTTCACCGATTCCGGAGAACCGTATTTGATGCCGAGGAAGATGAACAGGTCGGCCAGACCCGTGATCCCGACGCCCATTCTCCGTTTGGAATAGGCTTCCTTCCGCTGCTGTTCCAGCGGATAGTTGCTCAGGTCGATCACGTTGTCCAGCATCCGGACCGCGGTCGTCACGGTCTTGATGATGCCTTCCTTGTCCAGTTTCGCCTGCGGGGTGAACGGATCGATCGCAAAGCGCGAAAGGTTGACGGAACCCAGCAGACATGCGCCGTACGGCGGCAGCGGCTGTTCGCCGCAGGGATTCGTCGCGCGGATTTCCTCGCAGTAATAGAGGTTGTTCATCTGATTGATGCGGTCGATCAGGATGAAACCGGGTTCCGCGAAATCGTAGGTCGAGTGCATGATGAGCTCCCAGAGCTCGCGCGCCTTGACCGTCTTGTAGACCTTGCCGTTGAACACCAGATCCCACGGTGCGTCGGCCTTGACCGCTTCCACGAATTTCGAGGTGATCGCCACGGACAGGTTGAACATCTGCAGCGCGGCGTTTTTCCGTTTGGCGGTGATGAACGATTCGATATCCGGATGGTCGCAGCGCATGATGCCCATCTGGGCGCCGCGGCGCTGACCCGCGCTCATGATCGTGCGGCAGGTGGAATCCAGCACCTGCATGAAGCTCAGCGGACCGGACGCACTCGCCTCGCAGCCTTTGATGTTGGAACCGGCCGGGCGGATGGTGGAAAAGTCGAACCCGACGCCGCCGCCCTGTTTCTGGGTCAGCGCAGACTCTTTGACCGTTTCGAAAATACCGTCGATGGAGTCGTCGATCTTGTTCATCACGAAGCAGTTGAACATCGTGACTTCGGCGCGCTGGGTGCCGGCGTTGGCGATGATGCGGCCGCCCGGCAGGAATTTGTAGCCGGAAAGGATGGAATAGAATTCCTTTTCCCATTTGCCCGAATCTTTTTCATTGGCCGCAATCGCATGGGCCACTCGCTTGAAAGTGTCTTCCGGTGAATTGTCTCTGGCGACTTCCTCGCCCCCCTGATAACGATACTTCTTCGACCAGATCTCGCGGGAAATATCGTACTTGCTTTGTTCTGACGACCCCATCTCTCGTTTTATCCTTCTATTTTTGCGATGAAATGTGAAAACATGATAGGTCAAGATAACACAATGCCACAGGAAATCAAACGACAAATCAAATTTTTTCCCGGATTTTTTTGAAAAAAAATACAATCGGCACTTGACAAAAAAAAGATTGAGCATACGGTATCCCGATTATGATCGACTGGGGGGTGTCATAATGAAACAAAACCATCTTTGGGGATTGGGGATGGCGGCGCTGCTGCTGTCCGGATGCGAGAAAAAAAACGATCAGGCAGCCGCAGGGAAAGCACTTCCCGCCGCACCGGTGGTCTATTGGAAACTGCCGGAACGGGAATCCTCCCGCTTCCGAAGTTTTCCCGGCATCGTTCAGCCGGAAACGCAAGTCAATCTTTCCTTCCGCACGGCCGGACGGCTGATCCAGTTCCCGCCGGGGCCCGGCAAGGCGGTCCGGAAAGGCGAACTGCTGGCGAAGCTGGACCCGGTCGTGTTTCAGGCCGCCGCCGATGGAGCCAAAGCCCGTTACGACGAGGCGCTCCGCGATTACCGGCGCAGCGAACTGCTTTACCGCAAAAACATCATCGCCGCCGCCGATTTCGAAAAGAAGAAACGCGATCTGGACGTGGCCGAAGCGGAATACCGGAACGCAAAGGACGATCTGGCCGATTCCGTGATCCATGCGCCGTTTTCCGGCATCGTTTCCAATACGTATGTAGATAATTTCCAGCAGGTCAAGGCCAACGAGGTGCTGCTTTGTCTGCAGGATCTGACGTCATTCGAGGTCACGGTCGACGTCCCGGAAAAAGAGGTCTCGCTGTTCCCGCTCCGGGTGGCCGAAGCCAATCGGGAAGCGGCACGCTCCGGCGGTTTTTACGCCACGCTGCCGTCTCTGCCCGCAGCCCGGTTCCCGCTGGAACTCAAGGAAGCTTCGACCCAGGCGGATTCGACCGCACAGACCTTCAAAGTCACCTTCCGCATACTGCCACAGAAGATCGCCCGGCTGCTGCCCGGCATGAGCATGACCGTGCACGTGCCGCTGTTGTCGGATTCAGGAAAACCGGGAATCGAAATTCCCGCCCGGGCTCTCTTCACCCGCAGCGGCCGCACCTGCGTCTGGAAAATCGACTCGGACAACCGGGTGCATCCGGTTGAAGTCACGCCCGGCAGTCCGGAAGGCGAGTCGATCCGCGTCGCTTCTGCCGAACTGAAACCGGGCGACACCATCGCGCTGACCGGGATTCAGGTGCTTTCCGCCGGCGAACGGGTCTGTCCGCTGGTCGGGGATTCCACCCGGAAACTGACCGGAGAACCGCTGTGAATCCCGCGCAATGGTCCGTGCGGCATCCGCTGCCGGTCTGGGCGTTGACAGCGGCCGTTTTCGCCGGAGGAATCGCAGCCTGTTTTCAGCTGCCGCGGTTCGAAGACCCGGAATTTACCATCAAGCAGGCGCAGGTCATCACCCGCTATCCCGGCGCATCGCCCGAAGAAGTCGCCGGCGAAGTCACCGAACGGGTCGAAACCGCCATTCAGGAAATGGGACAGCTCAAACGGCTGGAGTCCCGTTCCATGGAGGGACTGTCGATCGTCACCGCGGAAATGCGCGACACCTGTTCCAAACGCGAACTGCCGCAGGTCTGGAACGAACTTCGAAACAAAATCGGAGATATGCGCTCCGCTCTCCCGGAGGGTGCCGACATGCCGCAGGTGATCGACGACTACGGCGATGTCTACGGAGCGTTCTTCGCCGTCACCGGCAAAGGCGCGGATTCCGTCCGGCTGAGCGAATTCGCCCGGTCTCTGCAGAAAAAACTGCTCCGGGCCGAGGATGTCAAACGCATCACGCTCTTTGCCGTCCCGCCGGAAGCGGTCTACGTGACGCTCGACCGGACGCGGCTGGGACGGTTCGGCATTCCGCCGGAAAAGATATTCGAACTGCTCCGCAGCCGCAATCCCGTGACCGATGAAGGCTGGATCGCCGTCGGGAAGGAATGGCTCCCGATCCGGCTGGACGCGAGGACCGATTCGCTGGATTCCCTGCGGAAACTGGTCATTTCCAATACGGGCGGACAGCTCATCACGCTCGGAGACATCGCACAAGTGCGGTCCGGGCTCCTGGACCCGCCGGAAAAGATGCTTTATTTCAACGGACAACGCGCCATCGGACTCGGCGTTTCCACCCGGAGCGGCGGCAACGTGGTGCGCACCGGCGAATCGCTGGCAAAACATCTGGCCGCGCTCGCCCCGGGATTCCCCGCGGAAATGCGCGTACAGACCATCTCCTCCCAGGCGGAATCCGTCCGGAAAGCAATCCGGGCGTTCGCTGTCAACCTGATCGAATCGGTCCTGATCGTGATCGGCGTGCTGCTGATGTTCATGGGACTCAAAAGCGCCCTGATCATCGGTTTCGTCCTGCTGCTGACCATCGCCGGAACGCTGACGGTGATGAACGGCTTTGGGATTCCGCTCCAGCGAATCTCGCTCGGCGCCCTGATCATCGCGCTGGGCATGCTGGTGGACAACGCCATCGTCGTCACCGAAGGCTTGATGGTGCGGATACAGGGCGGTCAGGACAAACTTGCCGCAGTCAGGGAAGTCACCGCGCAGACGCAGCTGCCACTGCTGGGCGCGACCGCGATTGCGGTCACCGCGTTCGCCGCGATCGGACTCTCCGACGACAGCACCGGAGAGTTCTGCGGCTCGTTGTTCCAAGTGCTGCTGATCTCGCTCTCGCTGAGCTGGCTGACAGCAGTCACGATCACGCCGCTGCTCTGCTGTTACGCCTTCCGGACGGGTCCGGACGCCGAAGAGAATCCCTGCAAATCCGGTTTTTTCCGAGGTTATCAGTCTCTGCTGACGGAAATTCTGCGTCACCGGACGATAACCGTCATCGTATTGATTCTGCTGCTTGCGGCGGGACTGTGGGTTTTTTCGCACGTGGGACGCAATTTCTTTCCGGCCTCGACGCGGGCACAGTTTCTGGTGGACATCCGGCTGCCGTACGGCACCTCAATCTATGAAACGAACCGCGCCGCCGCGGAAGTGGAATCGTATGTCAAAACGCTGTCCGGCGTCACCGACATCACCCGCTGCGTCGGCGGCGGAGCGCTGCGCTTCATCCTGACCTATGCTCCGGAAGAACCCGACACCGGATTCGCCCAGCTGCTGGTCGGAGTACGCGATTACCGGAATATTCCCGCGCTGATCGACCGCATCTGCGCACACTCGAACCGATATTTTCCGCATTACGGCGTCATCCCTTACAAATTCCGGCTCGGACCCGGCGCCACAGGTTCCATTCAGGTGCGTTTCGTCGGCGGCAGCCGCGACGAACTGCGGAACCTGGCCGAAGAAGCCATGCGGATCATGCGCACCGACCCGAATGCGAGAGCCATTCATACCGACTGGCGGGAACGGATCAAAGTCATTGCTCCGGTCTTTGCGGAGGAACGGGCCAGCCGGGCCGGAATTACCCGGCAGCAGGTGTCCGACGCCATCCGCGAAGCGTATGAAGGACTCCCGGCGGGAACGTTCCGCGACGGCGACCGGCTGATTCCGATTTACGCCCGGGCGCCCCGGCCCGCTCCCGGAACCGCATTCGGAGACGGCATTCAAGTCTGGAGCTCCTCCGCCGGAAAGATGATCCCGCTCCCGCAGTTCTTCAACGCCACGCGGATCGACTGGATCGACCCGGTCATCGTGCAGCGGGACCGGGTGCCTGCGGTCACGGTCAAATGCGACCCTGTGCACGGACTCTCCTCCGCTCTGTTCGACCGGCTCCGGCCGGAGATCGAAGCGCTGAAACGACCGACCGGATGCACGCTCGAATGGGGCGGCGAGCACGAAGACAGCGCCGATGCCTCGAAAGCCTTGTATGTCCGGATTCCGCCGTTCGCGCTGCTGATGGTGCTGATTCTGCTTTTCCTGTTCAATTCGGTCCGGAAGTCACTCGTGGTATGGCTCTGCGTTCCGCTCTCGGTCACCGGTGTCGCCGCCGGCCTGCTCTGGAGCGGACAGCCCTTCGGATTCATGGCCTTGCTGGGCGTGCTGAGTCTCTCCGGGATGCTGATCAAAAACGCCATCGTCATGATCGACGAGATCGACCTGCGGCTGCGCAGTGATTCCGCACCGCCGTCCCGGCTTCTGCTGGAGGCTTCCGCCAGCCGCATCCGGCCGGTGCTGATGGCGGCGCTGACCACGATCCTCGGCATGCTGCCGCTGATCGCCGACGCCTTTTTCGCAGCGATGGCGGTAACCATCATGGCCGGGTTGACTTTCGCCTGCGCGGTGACCTTGTTCGCGGTGCCGCTGTTTTACAGCTGCTTTTACCGGATCGGTTTCGAAAAGTAAAAAACGGTTCCGTTCCCGATCCGGGGCTGAGCAGCCGGAGAATCAATCCGTGAATTTCCCGCGGCAGAGGAAATTCCAGGTCTGCTCGAAAGTCGCGCGCCGGAACAGAATCCCCGTGTGCATTCCCGGCAGCACCCGATGGTCGCAAACGCCGTCCAGATGCGTGTATTCGATCCGCACCCGATGATCCGACGCAGCGGCGAGAATTCCGATCTGCAGCCGCGTTTCCGGCATCGGCACCATGTTGGCGAAAGAATCCGGAACGGAAGAAAGATCATGAATCGGCGCCACCAGTTTCCGAATCTCCGGCAGCAGTTTTTCCGCCCGGGCGGCAGAATCGGAACCGCGGTTCGGCGGCGCGATCATCACGGCCCGGCCCAGACGGCCCAGACGGTCCGCCGACAATTCGCCGAGTGCGCCGCGCAGGACCAGCGCCCCCATGCTGTGAGTGACGAAATGAAGTTTCCCGACCGTATCGAAACGGGCGGACTCCAGCTCGCGCACCAGCCGAGAGGCATGGTCCGGCAAATCCCGGCGGACGGTCGGATAATCATACAGCGCCACGGTCCAGCCGCGCTGCCGGAAACGATCCGACAGATACCGGAAGACATAACTGCCGACAAACAAACCGTGGATCATGATCACCATTCCGGCCGACGGCTCCCCGGTTCCGCGCGGGGGAAGTATCCGGCAATGTTCCCGAAAGAAGCTCATCGCAGGCCCCTCACGGCCGAACCCGGTACAGCTGCTGCGGACCGAACGCCTTTTCCAGTTCCGCCGAGCGCAGTCCGAAACGGCGGAGCGCACGGTTCAAATCGTCCTCGCCGTTGCAGATGATGTATTTGGGGCCGGGATAATCCTGCAGACGGAAAATCTGCGGACGGTTGAGCGCATCCATCCGGAGCAGTTCCGGCGGGAAATCCATGATCTCCGAGGCGAACGCGAGCGAAGGCGCATCGGAATCGAACGTGGCGAACACCTGAAATTCTCCGCCGGTCTGATATTTCTCCCGCAGATACTCCAGCATCTTGTTCGGCACGAACGAACCGCGCGCATAATACGGCGCCACGTAATCGTCCGCCCGGCCGTCAGTGCCGTACAGGAAATTGCCGCAGGTTTCCGCCTCGAAATAGAAGAAATACACGCTGACTGCGCCGAGCACGACGAACACAACCGCGTCGAACCGGCGGGAATCGCGGCGGATACGGAAAAAACCGTTCAAGGCATGGGCCGCCGGCACCAGCCAGACTGCCAGCAGCGGAAAGAACACCCTCGGAAACGGCGGAACTTTCATCACCAGATATGCCGCCAGCGGCAGCAGAAAAATCAGCACGCCGCAAAGACAATTCAGGCGCAGACGCGGAAATTTCCGCCAGATCACGACGGCACCGCAAAGGCAGAAGATCAGCAGGCATCCCAGCGGCAGCAGCGCGCCGGTGTAAAAGGTGTAGATCGCCGAAGAAACCGAAAACCAGCCTTCGCCCAGCCGGATGCAGCCGATGAATTTCTCCAGAAGCGGCAGATAAAATGCGACCAGTGCGGCCACCGGCGCAAATCCAAGAAAAAGCAGCCGCCCGATGCCCCGCCGTCCGCTCCGGACCGCACGCGGCAGATAATACAGCGCCACGCCCGTAAGTGCGGCCAGATTGGTCGGCGCGGTCCCGACCGACAGCAGTGCGATCAGAAAATACAGCAGATAATCGCGCAGGAACCCGCGGCGAATCACTTTTTCCGCGGAAAACAGCGCAAGCACGGTCAGCAGAAAACCGAGCATGTAGCCGCGCACTGCGGTCGCATACATCGCAAACACCGAGCTCATGGCGAAAACGGACGGGATCAGCGCACCCGCGACCAGTCCGCAGGAGCGGATCAGTTTCCGGATCAGCAGGAAAATTGCGACGAACCCGGCAGCCATCGGCACCAGCCGGAAATAAATATAGGAAAAACCGCCGAAGCGGTTGACCAGTTCATACCAGAGTTTTTCCAGCAGAGTGAAGACGATGTGATTGTTCGGAATTTCGTAGGCGAAATAAATCCGGCTCAACGGCAGACGCAGAATCAGATTGGCGGTCAGCACCTCATCGAACCAGAGCAGACGGAACATCAGTCCGGCGGCCAGACACAGTCCCGCCCCGGCCCCGGCCCACGGCAGCAGACGAAGCCAGAATCGGCGGTCCGTTCCTCCGGCAGTGATCTTCTTCATGTCGGTGCGCCCCGGCTCTTACGGTGTCCGCACTTGCGCACGGTCCGGCTTCACCCACAGCGGACGCGTGGCGATCCCGCCGGGAAATTCCCGCACGCCCAGATAGTCGCGATCGATGACGGTCAGATTGTCCGGAGAGAACAGAAAGAGATACGGCGCCTCGTCATGGATCAGACGGTGAAACTCGTGGTAGAGCCGGTTGCGTTCGGCGGCATCGAAGCAGACGCGGATTTTTTCGATCAGGGCATCGGCCCGGGGATTGACGAAGCTGATATGATTGCTGGACCCCTGCTGTCCGGCGTGAGAGGAATGCCACAGCTGATAGGGGTCGGGCTTGAGCGAGCCGGACCAGCCCAGCACGCAGGCCTCAAACTGTTTCTTTTCCAGCCGCTGGACCAGCACCGACCATTCGATTCCCAGCAGGTCCATGCGGACCCCGGCCTTCTTCATGTCTTCGCGGATCACCGGCAGCATCTTCTGATAAGTGACGGCGGTATTGGGGTAAACTGCGGTAAAGGCGAGCGGACGACCGTCCTTTTCCAGAATGCCGTCGCCGTCGAGGTCCTTCCAGCCGGCTTCGGCCAGCAGTTTCCGCGCTTTTTCCGGATCGAAGGAATAGGGTTTGACCGAGGGATCGCTGGCTGAACTTTCCAGCGGGAAAGGTCCGCTGACCGGTTTGGCGAGATCGAAAAAGATGTCCTTGCGCAATTTTTCGCGGTTGATCAGATGACTCAGCGCCTGCCGGACACGTTTATCCTGAAAAACGGGACACTTCTGATTGAGTCCGATATAATTATAGGAAAAGCCGGGGAAGGTGTATTTTTTCAGAAAACCTTTCGGGCCGAATTCGGGGGTCGAGGTGCGGTTGATCCATTGATCGGGGGTGAGCGAATCCATGCCGAGTTCGCGCGAAAGCAGAGACTGCAGCCGGGTGTTCGGATGCTGAATGATGTCGAATGCCAGCGTTTTCAGCGGCGGCATGATCCCCAGATCGCGGCCGTAGTAATTCTCAAACCGTTCCAGCAGGATGCGCTTGCCTTTTTCCCAGCGGACCAGCCGGTAGGGACCGCAGCCGACGGCCATGCGGTTGCGGGCGTGATCGTCGTTGAACTTCGTGCCGCTGAACGGACCATCATAGGCATGATAAAGGTGACGCGGCAGCGGCTGCATGGAAAGCGTGATGTCCTCCATCATGAAATAGGGTTTGCGCCAGACCACATCGAATTCGTAATCGTTGAGCACGTCCACGCGGTCGATGTCCTGATAATATCCGCGGAGCGGAGCGCAGTCGACTTCGGGGTTCTTGATGACGTCCACGTAGAATTTGACGTCGTGCGCGGTGACTTCGCGGTTTTTCCAGACCTTGCCGGAAACCGGATCGGTGAAATCGTGCCAGAGTATCCCCTTGCGGAGCTTGACGCGGATTTTCTTCCGGTCCGGCGAAAAGGACCAGGATTCGGCCAGCATCGGCGCAAACTCTCCGTCGCCGGAATCGGCGTAATCGCGTTCGGCCAGCGTATCGGTGATCTGCGACCATATCTGGGAGACATAGGCGTCGTTGGTCAGCAGCAGGTTGAGATTGCCGACGTCGGCGGAGAAAGCTCGAACCAGTTTGCCGCCCTCCGCGGCCTGCGGGTCGAAGTAGCGGGCATTGGCCGCGGCCGGCGCGGGATGCTTTTCCCCGGCGGCTGGAGCGGAAACGGGTCCGGCCGGCGGAGCAGCCGGACGGGTCGCCAGACGGTTTTCCAGCCGTTTGACGTCGGCGGAAAGTTCTTCCAGCGCGAACCGGTGACGGTCCAGTGCCGTCACGACAGCGATCCCCAGCACCAGCAGCAGTCCCGCGATCAGGGTCATCATCACATTCAGATAGAGATTTTTATTCATGGTCCATTCCTGTGTTCAAGTTTTCGAGACAGGGTAATTATACAGCTCCGGGACGGAAAAACAAGCGAAAACGGCATTTTAAATGCGGTTTTCCGGAGATTTTCAATTAAAAAATAAAAAAAACCGGTTTTTCCCCCTTGTCTTTTTGCCTGTTGTGGATTATTATATAGGATTATGAAAAGACGAAAGCAAACAAAAACAGTAAAATAACAACCAAATGAGGTGTCTGAAACAATGGCAAACGACAATAACAATCTGAGTGCGGTGCAGGAGCGGTATCTGCTCTCCGCGCGGCTGGCGGCGATCGCTCTGGGCGTATGCGCTGTGTTGTCCGTTCTGGTCTTTCTGACCGGACCGGTGTATGACTGGAGCGGATTCACCAGCTTTTCCCTGAGTCTGATCCCGTTTGTGCTGGCGACGATTTTCGCACTGATGGCACTGATCCAGAGCCGGTTCGCGGCGGCCGCGGTGCGCGATGAAGCGGAAAAGATTCTGCTGCAGAAACGCAAGGAGAACAAATCGTCCCTGCTGGACATCTCCGAAGACGTCCGTTTTACCGCAGGAAGAAATCTGATCACCTTTGAAAAATACATTCCCTCGACCGTCGCGCTGCTGTGTTCGCTGCTGACCGCGGTCGCGCTGGTCTATTTCTGGCGCACCGCGCTGTTCCGCCCGGAGGACGCGGTGAAGCTGGCGACCGGACTGCCGAAACAGCCGATGCTGCTGGCATTCACCTCGGCATTGTGCGCCGCGGTGAGCGTCTTCTTCGGAATCTTCCTGGCGGGACAGTCGCACGACAGCGAATACCGCTGGCTGCGTCCGGTCGGCGCCTGGCTGATGTTCGGCGCGCTCATCATGCTGTTCACGCTGGTTTCCTCGATTCTTCTGGTGCTCAAGCTCACGCCGTGGGACGAGTTTCTCTCCAAGGTCTCGTTTTTCGCGCTGGCGATTCTGTGCGTGGAAATGCTGCTGAGCTTCGTCAGCGAATTCTACCGTCCGCGCAATCAGATGGAAGACCGTCCGGTCTATGAAAGCCGTCTGCTTTCGATCTTCACCGAGCCCGGCGGCATCATGCGGAATATCGCCGATTCGCTGGATTATCAGTTCGGATTCAAGGTATCGAAGACTTGGATTTACGGATTTTTCGAACGTTCGATCCTGCCGGCGATCCTGCTGTGGGCGATTCTGTTCTGGCTCTTCACCTGCGTGGCGGAAGTCGCGCCGGGCGAAGTGGGCATCCGGGAACGTTTCGGTGCGGTAGACCGGTCCGTTCCCGGTCTGGAACCCGGAATCTATCTGAAACTGCCGTGGCCGATGGAAAAAATCAACCGGATTCCCGTGGACGCCGTGCAGGAAGTGGTCGTCGGCAACCGGATTCGGAAAGACGGCAAGGAACTGAAACCCGCAGTCGTGCTGTGGACCACCGAACACGGCGGCGAAAGCGATGAAAACGCCGCGCCGGAAGGGTATCTGGTAGCCAATGACAAAGGCGGCTCGGAAGTGGCGAAAGCGGTCTCCATTCTGGAAACTTCCCTGCCGATTCATTACCGGATCCGCAAGGATCAGGTGTTCACGTATCTGTTCCGCTTCAAGGATGTGGCGAAACTGCTGGAAGCGATCGGCGAACAGGAATCCACCCGTTATTTCGCCAGCACCGACTTCATCCGCGACATGTCTTCCGGCCGGGAAACCATTGTTCAGGAACTGCGCAAACGGGTTCAGCGCGAAGCGGATAAACTGGGACTCGGCGTGGAAATCGTCTGCGTCAACATGAACGACGCCCATCCGCCGGTGAAAGACGTCGCTCCGGCGTTTCAGGATGTGCTGGCGGCCAAGGAGGAAGCCAGGACGATGGTCTTCGCCGCCAATGCCGATGCGGAAAAAGCGCTGGCCGAGGGCAGCATCAGAAGCATGACCATCACCAGCGATGCAAAGGCTTACAAATACGATGTTTCCAACGTGGCCGCCGCGGACGCCTTCCGGTTCCGCCAGCAGCTGGCGGCCTATCGGCAGCAGCCGATGCTGTTCCGTCTGCGGACCTATCTGGATTTTCTGGAAAACGACTGCAAAGACCTGCGGAAATTCATCCTCTCTTCCCGGATTCCCTCGCAGATCTACGAGCTCAACATGGAAGAAAAACCGGCGCTTGACCTGCTGGACGGCGCGGACGTCAATAAGATCAAATAAAAACAGAACATAAAAATACACGGAGAAAAAACATGTCTGCAAAAAGTTCGGAAAAAAGTTCGAAGGCACCGGTTTACACCATCCTGCTGGGACTGATCGTAGCCGCCATTTTCCTGGTGGCGATCTTTTCCTATCAGGTGCAGGAAACGGAACGCGCACTCGTCATCACCATGGGCCGGATCACCGGCGAATGCGGACCCGGATTCCATCTGCGTCTGCCTCTGCCGATCCAGGAAATCGTGAAATACGACATCCGCGAACGCTGTTTCGAAGGCAATACCGGCAGTCTGGAAGAAACCATGACGCAGGATGAAAAGAACGTGATCGTGGGAATCTACACCATTTACAGCATCGAAGACCTCAAACAGTTCAAAAATGCGGCGAAAAATCTGGATGCCGCCGAAGAATATCTGAGCAACCGCATGAGAACCGTCAAAGGCGCGGTCATCGGCCAGTTCCGGTTCGACCAAATGATCAACACCGATCCGAAAAAGATGAAGTTGACGGAAATCGAAAAAGCCATGTTCGACCAGATCGCTCCGGACGTGAAGGCCCGGTACGGTCTGAAAGTGGTCAAAGTGGGAATCCGGACCATCAGCGTGCCGACCAAGATATCCACCGCGATTACCGAACGCATGAAGAAGGAACGCGAAACCGCCGCCTCGATCGACAAGCAGAAAGGCAAAGTGGAAGCGGAAAAGATCAAGACCGACGCCAATCAGAAGAAGCGCGAGGAGATCACCCGCGCCGAAGCCCAGGCGAAACAGCTGATGGCCGAAGGCGATGCCGATGCCGCCAGACAGTATGCCGTTTTCAGTCAGAATCCCGAACTGGCCGCCTATCTGCGCAAGCTCGATTCGCTCAAACGCATCGTCAAAACCAAAACCACGCTGGTGCTCGGAACCGATTCCGCTCCGTTTGACCTGTTCAACATGAAAGTCGGCGAACTGCAGCAGCCCGCCAAAGCCGCGAACAAATAATCACCGGAGAAAACTGAATATGTCAAACGAAAACAACCGTTTCAGAGACGCAGCCGGAGTTTCCGACAGCGGGCAGTTCTCCACCGGGACCGCCGCGCTGATGAAGCTCGCCAAAGCGCTCTTCTATCTGATGACGGCGATCATCGTCGTCATGATCATCTGGTTCATCACTTTCGGCGGCGCGGTCATCGTGGACGGGACCCGCGAAACCGTGCTGAAGCTCCATTTCGGCAAATATCAGGAAAAATTCACTTCCGGATATCACTGGTGCCTGCCCTACCCGATCAATACGATCGTCCGGGTGCCGAAAATCAATCAGACCATCCGCAGCACCACGTTCATGCCGGCCAACCGCAAGGCGCTGCTCGAACGCAAGAAAGACGAAAACGGCGGCTCGGACAGCCTGACGCCCGGCAAGGACGGCTACCTGCTGACCGGTGACAACAGCATCGTTCACACCGAATGGGAACTGGTCTACAAAGTGGACAAGCCCGAACAGTATTACACGCACTGTCTCACTCCGGTGCAGCCGCTGGACCCAGATGACATCGTCAAGGGCGAAAACGGCGAAAATCTGGGCACCCGCGGCGCCACCACGATGATCCGCAATCTGCTGGACGACAGCATCATCAAAGTGACCGCCCGCTGGAACGTCAAGAATATCCTGTATGACCGCACCAACGAATACATTTCCGAAGTCAAGGCGCTGCTGATCCGTCAGATTCAGGAACGCCAGCTCGGAATCAGCGTGGAAAGTCTGGCCCTGCCGGTGAAACGGCCGCCGGTCCAGACCATCGACGCATTCGACGAAGCGGCCAGCGCAAGCACGCAGGCGTCCATCGAAACGGAAACCGCCCGCGCTTATGCGATCGAAACGGCCAACAGCGCCAAGTCGGAAGCGGCCGAGATCATCGCCAACGCTCAGTCCTACAAGGAACGGGTGGTCTCCGAAGTGGTGGCGGACAAAGTCTACTTCACCAAACTGCTGGAGGAATACAGGAAGAATCCGGAATCGGTGCTGGTTTCGCTCTATTCCACCACGCTGGCGGATGCACTGGCGCAGTCGAAAGACAAATACGCCATCGGCATTAATCCGGGCTCGCGGCAGGAACTGCGTCTCAAACTCAACCCGGAACCGGTCATCAAGAAGAACGCGGATACCGAGAAAGAAGAAAAACCATGAGCCACAATCACGAACATCAGCATGAACATGGTCCCGGGTGCCTCTGCGGCCATGATCACCACCATCATGAAGTCAATCCGGAGGAACCGACCCGCTGCATTTCCTGCGGCGCGCCGATCGGCGAAGGAGTCGGACACGGACGGTCCATGGGCCGGATCGGGTTCGCCGTGGTCGGCGGTTTCCTGATCGTCAACTATTACCTGCTCTCCTGGCTCATGCCCGAACTGCAGTTCGCCGCGTCTTTGAGCGCGTTCCTCGGTGCGGTTATTCTTGCCCTGCCGATCGTGCTCACTGCGGTCAAAGACCTCTGCGAAGGACGGGTCTACATGAACGAACTCGTGGCGCTGGCCATTCTGGCCGCGTTCACTTCCGCAGACTTCAGCGCGGCCGGACTGATCGCGTTCTTCCTGCTGGTCACGATCATCATCGAGACTCATACGGCCAGCGGAGCGCAGCGTTCCATCGAAGAACTGATCCGGCTGACTCCGCACACCGCGCGCAAGCTGGTGGACGGCAAGGATGTGGAAGTCGACGTGTCCGAACTGGCGGTCGGCGACCTCATCAACGTGCGTCCCGGCGACAACTTCCCGGTTGACGGCGTGGTCGTGCGCGGACAGTCCGCGGTGAATCAGGCCTCGATCACCGGCGAATCGCTGCCCATCGACAAAATGGAAAACGACGAAGTCTACGCCGGCACGCAGAACCTCTCCGGCAGCCTCGATGTCCGGATCACCAAACTCGGCGCGGACACCACGCTGGGCAAGGTGCAGGATATGATTCTCTCCGCCGAAAAGAGCAAGACTCCGATCGTGCGTCTGATCGACAAATACGCCGGATTCTACACGCCGACCATTCTGATGCTCGCGATCGTCACCTGGTGGCTTTCCGGATTCGACATGAACCGGGTCATCACCCTGCTGGTGATCTCCTGTCCCTGCGCCGTGGTGCTGGCGACTCCGACCGCGACCGTGGCCGCGGTGGCGGCTGCCGCCCGGCTGGGCATCCTGGTCAAGAACGTCAGTCATCTGGAACTGGCGGCCAAGATCAAGGCGTTCGTGTTTGACAAGACCGGCACGCTGACGGAAGGTCAGCTGGCGGTGGCGAAACTCGGTCCGGTGGACGGAATCGAACCGGCGCAGCTGCTGATGGCGGCGGCCTCGGTGGAAATCCACAGCAACCACCCGACGGCGCTGGCGATTCAGAAACTGGCGAAGGAAGTCAACATCAAGATTCAGGAAGTTTCCGAATTCAAGGAAACTCCGGGCACCGGCGTCGAAGCCGTGATCGGCGGAAAAACCACGCTGGTCGGACGCGCGATCTGGCTGAAAAAGTTCAATATCGCGCTGCCGGAAATGAAACCGGAAGACACCCGCGGCATGAGCGTGGTCTTCGTGGCGCAGAACGGCAAGCTGATGGGCTGGATCGGTTTCCGCGACCAGATCCGTCCGGAATCCGCCGAAGCGATCCGCAATCTGAAGGAACAGGGCGTGGAACGCTGCGCGATGGTCACCGGCGACCGTGAATCGGTGGCCGAAGGCGTGGCCGCGAAACTCCACATCGACGAATTCAAAGGCGACTGTCTGCCCGAAGGCAAAGTGGAATATATCGAGGAACTCAAGAAGAATACGCTGGTCGCATTCATCGGCGACGGTGTGAACGACGCACCGGCGCTGGCGGCGGGCGATCTGAGCATCGCCATGGGCGCCATCGGCAGCGACATCGCCATCAACAGCGCTTCGATCGCCCTGATGACCAACGACCTGCGCCGCATCCCGATGCTGGTCGGACTGTCCCGCAAATCGAATTCGATCATTCACCAGAACGTGGCGTTCGGTCTGCTGTTCGTGCTCTGCGGCATCATCCTGTCGGTATTCGGCTGGATGGGCCCGATCGCGGCGGCGATGCTGCACACCATGAGCACCCTGGTCATCATCTTCAACAGCGCGCGTCTGCTGCGGGCGGGCGAGGAGATCACGAGCATGAACGTGCTTTCCTGGCGGCGCAATCTGCAGCTGCAGAGCGCGAAAGAGTAACGGGAGGCTTCAGACATGGCGGCAACAGAAGAGGTCAAAAGCTCCGGAGTGGTGGTCAGCGCGGTCGGACTGGTAAAAGAGTTCCGTGATTTCTGGAACAAACCCAAAGCCAAGGCGGTCAACGACCTGGATTTCGAAGTCCGGGAAGGCGAAGTGCTGGGTCTGCTCGGGCCCAACGGTTCGGGCAAATCCACCACGGTCAAAATGCTGCTGGGACTGCTCTATCCCACCGCCGGACGGCTGACCGTCTTCGGCAAATCGCCCCGCGATGTCGATACCAAGCGGCTGATCGGGTATCTGCCGGAGGAATCCTATCTCTACAAATATCTGACGGCGTATGAAACCCTGGACTTTTTCGGTTCGCTGTTCAATCTTTCCGCGCTCGAACGGCGCAAACGCGCCGAACAGCTGCTGGAAATGGTCGGGCTGTCCCATGCGAAAAACCGTCCCGTGGGCGAATTTTCCAAAGGCATGACCCGCCGGATCGGTCTGGCGCAGGCCATGATCAACGATCCCTCGCTGCTGATTCTGGACGAACCCACTTCCGGACTGGACCCGCTGGGCTGCCGGGAGGTCAAGGACTTGATTCATCTGCTCAAGAAACGCGGCAAGACCGTGATCGTGACCAGTCATCTGCTCAGCGACATCGAGGAAGTCTGCGACCGCGTGATCATTCTCTACGGCGGACAGATTCGGGCGCAGGGCACCCTGAACGAACTGCTGACGATTTCCGGCACCGACCGGATCACCACGCCGCAGCTGAAACCGGAAATCATGGAAAAAGTGCTGTCCATTCTGCGGTCGCAGCTGACCGAAGAAGAGTTCCGGATCGATCATCCGCGCATGTCGCTGGAAGAATTTTTCCTGGATGTGGTCAACCGGGCGCAGGCGGAAAGCGTGGAGACCTACGGAGCCCGTTCCGGCGGTCAGATCGCGAATTATCTCTCCGGCGGAGCCGAAAGCGAGGAGGAACTGAAAGCCAAGCAGGAACTGCTCGATTCGCTGACCCGGAAGGAAGAACCCGCTCCGGCGGAAAAACCGGTCGAAGAAAAACCCGCCGAACCGGTGGTCGACACCACCCGGCTGGAAGGGTTGAGCGACGATGCTCTGCAGACGAAACCGGAAGCACCCGCGGAATCGCAACCCGAAGAAGAGGAAGACCTTTCCGAGGCGAATGAAAAACTCAAAGACATGCTTTCGGGCCTGTCCGGGAAAGAGTGATACGGAGTGACCCCATGACGCCGTTTTTAGCCATCGTCAAACTGACCTGCCGTTCGGCTGTGCGGTCAAACGTGTTCCGTTTCCTGCTGTTCCTGCTGATCGTCTGCGTCATTCTGGTGCCGAATACGCTCAAGGGAGACGGCACGGTCCGGGGATATCTGCAAGTCATGCTGGAATACAGCACGGCATTTGTGGCCGTGATTCTTTCGACCTCGGTCATCTGGCTGGCCTGCAAGGAATTCTGCACCGATGTGGAGAACGGGCAGCTGCATATGATCGTGGTAAAACCCGTTTCCCGCGTGACCGTCTGGCTGGGTAAATTCACCGGCGTTTTTCTGATTCATTTTGTCCTGCTGGCGATTTCCTTTGCCTTCATCTACGTTTTCCTGATGTTCCAGTACAACCGGCAGAATTTCACTCCGGCGGAACGGGCAAGAATGGAAAACGAGGTCTTCGTGGGCCGCCGTGCGTTCACGCCCGATCTCGGCGATCTGAACCAGAAGGTCAAAGATGAACTTGCGCGGCGGGTGGCGACCGCAAAGAAACTCGGAGAAGCCCTCCCGGAAATGGACGGCGCGGCCCGGCGCAAATATGTTCAATCGGTCCGGATGGAAATTCTGGCCGGCATGGGAGAAGTCCGGCCGGGCAAATCAAAGATTTGGCATTACACCGGACTGCCGGAAAGTTATGACGGCCCGGTCTATATCGGCTTCCGTATCTATTCGGGCAACATCGGCTCCAAAAATCAGAAAATCGGGGAAGGCTTCTGGTTCTTCCGCTACGTTCAGCGCATTCTGGACGACAATATCAAAGACCGGAACGGCAAACCGGCAGTCAAGGAAACCCGCGAACTGCCGCTGCAGCTGCCGCCGGAACAGATTCTGACCAGCGCATATAAAGAATTCTCCGTGCCGGGCGACATCCTGATTTACAATGGAACGGCGTATGTCGGATTTGCCAATCTGCAGACGAAAGAAAGCGAAGTCATGCACTTCCAGGTGACGGAAAGTCCGTGTCTGCTGCTGAAGGAAACCTCCTTCCTGAGCAACTATCTCCGGGCGATGCTGGGGATCGCGCTGGGAATTCTGGCGCTGGGGCTGATCGCCTCCTCGTTCGCGGCGTTCCTTTCCATGCCGACTGCAGTGTTCCTGACCTTGTCCTACCTGCTGACGGGATTGTTCTCTCATTACCTGATCTCGTCGATCGAATCGACCGGCGGGGACAATCTGGAACTGATGGACAAGGTCGGTTCGGTGCTGGCGCGGATTATGATCTCGCTGCTGATCCCGGTGCAGGAATTCTTTGTTTCGGGACATCTGGCGACCGGCACCCTGATCGAATTTTCCCATCTGGGAGCGCTGCTGGTATTCAACATCATATTGAAAGGGCTTCCGCTGTGCCTGCTGGGAATCTGGCTCTACTGGCGGCGGGAACTGGCCCTCTCAATGAAACAATAAGGGCGGATCATGACTGGGAAACGGCCATTTTTTCTGATCGTGCTGACGGCGGGGATCATCCTGCTGTGCTGCAACATGTTTGTGCAATCCCGGCTGGACGAGTCGATCCGCAAAAACAAACTGATCGACGAGCAGTTCGTGGAAGGCGCGCCGCCGCTGGTGGCGTTCACGACCGTGGCGCTGGGCGGATTCCGCGGGATCATCGCCGACTTTTTGTGGTTCCGCGCCATTGCGCTGCAGGATGAAGGCAAATACTTCGAAATGGTGCAGCTGGCTTCGTGGATTATGAAGCTGCAGCCGAAATCCACCGCGACCGCGGCTTATCTGGGGTGGAACATGGCCTACAACATCTCGGTGACCTACAGTCTGCCCGAGGACCGCTGGCGCTGGGTCAACAAGGGCATCGAGCTCTACCACGAAGCGCTCCAATACAATCCGAACGACCCGGTGCTCTACAAGGAACTCGGATGGATCTACCAGCACAAGCTCGGCAACATTCTGGACGATGCCCAGCGGTATTACAAATGGCAGATGGCCACGCTGATGCTCCGGATTCTCGGGCAGCATTATCCCGACTGGAAAGAACTCGCCGCCATGCCGTCCAAGGAGAAGGCTTTTCTGGCAACGCTGAAAGACGCGCCGGATTTCCTGCAGAAGCTGGAAGCGAACGGCTATACCGGACTGGATGCGCTTTACCGCGAATTTCAGACCGGCGGCCAACTGCCGGAAACCATCGTGAAGGCGCTGGAAAAAGACCCGGATGCCGTTCGGAATCTGACCGGCTATTTCCGGGTCAAATGGCTGTATGACCGCTTCATGCTGGAACCGTCGGTGGTCGTGCGGATCAATGAAAAATACGGCGATCTCGACTGGTTCCTGCCGGAATCGTTTGCCATTTACTGGGCGTTTCTGGGGCTGGAACGCAGTCCGGACCGCAAGAGCGTGGACTGCAGCCGCATGATCACGCAGTCGCTGCAGGTGACGTTCACCAACGGCCGGATGCTGTATCCGGGGAAAGAGCCGTCGATCGACTTTCTGCTGATCCCGAATCTTTCGGTGGTGGACGCGGTGCAGCAGTCGTATCTGACCGCGATGGAGGAAAATCCCGACGTGATTTCGTTCAAGCACGCCTATCAGAACTTCATGTCACGCGCGATCCTGACCATGTTCAGCTACGGCCGCTACGACAAGGCGCGCGAATATTACAACATCCTGCGCAAGAAATACAAACGCGGGCACAAGGCGGGCATCATGTCCTTCGAGCAGTTCGTTTACGAGAACTGGCACGAGGAGATCAAGGATGTCGGCTTCAAGCAGGCGCAGGACCTGATCGGCGGCATGGTGTTCAAGGCGTGCATGCTGCTGGCCTACGGCGATGTCACGGCCGCCGACGCCAATCTGCGTCTGGCGGAGCTCTGCTACAACCGCTACAATGCCGACCGTCCGGAAAACCGCGTGAAGCTGCTTCCGTTCGCGCAGATGAAATCGGAAATCGCCAAGACGGTCATGAACAGTCTGCCGGCGGAATTTTCCTCCCGTTTGAAAGCATACGTCACGTATGAGGCACAGGAAAAAGAAGAAAAATCCGGGAAGCCCCAGGACGCGGCTGCCGGATCTAAATAACAACCTCAAAAAGAAAGGACACCCATATCATGCAACCGAAATCAAGATTGGCCTACATCCTTCTGGCAATCTTCCTGGGAGGATTTGGAATTCACAACTTCTACGCCGGCTACACGCAGAAAGCCGTCATTCAGTTGCTGCTCACTCTGCTGCTCGGCTGGACCGGAATCGTAGCGCTGGTCGTCCTGATCTGGATCATCCTCGACATCATCAAGGTGACCACCGATGCCAACGGCGTGCAGATGATCTGAGTTTCCGGTTTTCACAGAAAAAGGAAGAGGGCTCCAGCCCTCTTTTTTTATGAATATTGTCCGCTGAAAAAGGAGATTCTCTATCATGAAAAAAATGTTGTTGCCCGCCCTCTGGTGTCTGGTTCTGATCTATGCCTCCGGCTGTGTCGTCTACGGCTCGAAAGACCCCTTCTGTACTCCGGAGGAAAGCATTGAGGACAACGTATTCCTGTTCCCGGTAGGGACGCCGTATTTCGTCGGCTGGGAACAGGACAGGAACAGTCCGCAGTCGATCGCATCCGCGCGTCTGCTGACGCAGGAGAAACGCTACCGCTACGTTCTGCTGGCCAAGGATGAAAAGACCGGCAAAATGGCCGCGCAGGAAAACAAACCGATGCTGATCCGGTATTTCCGGCACAACGGATTCTATTATGCCGATCTCCAGTTCGTCGATCCCGATCCGGACGCGAAGCCGCTGACGGAACTGCATCATCTCTGCCTGGTCGGTGTGCTGGGCGACCGCGTGGTCTTCACCAGTTACGGACCCTGGCTGGCGAAGGACGAACAATGGGAGAGTTGCGAGCAGTATGAAGTGGTCAAGAACGACAAAGGCAAGCCGCAGAGGATCGTTTACAAGGGCACGCCCGCGCAGCTGAAAAAAATGATCGGCACCGTGCTGCATCCGGTCTTCATCTTCACCGGACAGCTTCCGCATCGTCCGCTGCCGGAAAAGACGAACGGCATTTTCAGCCGGAAATACCGGGAGAAATTCCTGCTTCACTTCATCCGTCTGCAGCAGAACTGGCTGCGGAACCGCGGCAAAACCAGCAAGGGCGACTTCGATAAAGCCATCGGTTTCATTGAACAGACCCTGAACGAAGAAGGCTCGAAAAAACTTTCGCCCAAGGTGATCGCCGAGGCGCGGAAAATGATTGCCGAACAGAAACGGATGATTGCCGAACAGTTCAAGGAACAATGATTTTTCCGTTTCCGACCCGAACCCCTGCCGGATGTTCCCGACAGGGGTTTTTCATGGGTGCTGCCGGGGCGGTCCAAATATGCGCAAAAAATACATAAAATCCGGTTTTACGCATAAAAACGCATGAGAAAAACGAAATGCAGCCTTGAATCCGTCTGCTTTCAGTGTATGTTAAGAAAAAAACATGGAAAGGATTTGAGCAAATGAGACTGGGAACATTATTTTCGGACGGAGCGGTACTGCAGCGGGATCAATCCATACCGGTCTGGGGAGAAACCATACCCGGACTGCTGGTGAAAGCGGAAATCGCGGGGAAACAGGCCTTCGCCCGCGCCTCCGCCGACGGCGATTTTCAGCTCAGTCTTCCCGCACTGGCGGCCGGCGGTCCGTTCGAGCTCAAAGTCAGCTCGCCGGAAAACGAAGCGGAAACCGTCGCGGTGCGCGATGTGATGATCGGGGAGGTCTGGCTCTGCTCGGGTCAGTCCAACATGTATTTCAAGCTGGGTCGTCCGCAGCCGTCCGATCAGCTGAATCCCGGCACGCCCTCGGTCAGCCGCCGGCAGGAAAAAGAGTTCAAGGAACGAGTCCGCGAACCGGAAAAATTCCGGTTCTTCACCTCGCCGCTGAAAGTCACCGGCAACCGGGAAAAATACTGCGGCGGCGAATGGAAAACCATGACGGCCGAAAATGCTCCGGAAGCCTCGGCCGCGGCCGCGTGGTTCGGGCTCCGGCTGAGGGAAGAACTGAACGTCCCGGTCGGACTGATCTGCTGTTCCTGGGGCGGCGCCGTGGTGGAAACCTGGACCAGTCCCGAGGCGCTGAAGACCAATCCGGACACTCTGCCCATGATCGAGCACTGGGAAGAACTCCGCCGTCATGCGAAATGCTGGGAGACGCTCGAAATGGAATCTTCCCCGGTCATCCGCTATGCCAAACCCGATGACGGCAACAAGGGCTTCGGTCAGGGCTGGGCCGACCCCGCATTCGACGATTCCGACTGGAAGGCCATGGAAGTCCCCGGCAGCTGGGTCGAACAGGGGATCGCCGGCAACGGCGCAGTCTGGATTCGCAGAAAGATCGAACTTCCGGCCTCGCTGGAGGGACAGGAACTCACGCTTCATCTCGGCGGCATCGACAAGCATGACATCACTTATTTCAACGGCGTCGAGATCGGCCGCACCGGCCGGGAGATCGAAACGGAACACTGGGAGCAGCCCCGCAGTTACCGCATCCCCGGCGAACTGGTCAGAGCCGGAGGAAACACCATCGCGATCCGCGGGTTTTCGTTCCTCTACGACGGCGCATTCGGCGGCGAACACAATATGTATCACCTCACCGCGGCGGACGGGACGAAGATTCCCGTCGCCGGAGACTGGCACGTCCAGGTCGAATACGACCGCGGCAGGATATGCTGTCTTACCGAGTATGGGATCGGCAATCACAACACCCCCGGTCTGCAATTCGACAGCATGGTCTGGCCGCTGATCCCGTATGCGATCCGCGGCGTGCTCTGGTATCAGGGCGAAAACAACGCCATCACGCGCGCCGGGTCCGCCTCGTATCAAAGAAAACTGGAAACCATGATCCGCGACTGGCGGTTCCATTGGGGTCTGCCCGAACTGCCGTTCCTCGTCGTGCAGCTGCCGAAATATCACGAATGCACTGCCTACGACGAATATTCACCCTGGGCCGTCATGCGGGAAAGCCAACGCGGCGCCTGTGCCGCCCTGCCGGGCGTCAGCCTCGTCTGCACCCTCGACGCCGGGGAAGTCAAGGACATCCATCCGCAGGACAAGAAGACCGTCGGCTGCCGGCTCGCCGCCCAGGCGTTTTATCAGGTTTACGGCCGTCGCGACCGGGTGCCGACCGGACCGGAATTCCTCTCGGTCCGCCGGGAGAAAAACGGCGCGCTGCGGGTGTTCTTCCGTTTCGCCGAAGGCATGGAACTGCGCGGCGAGCCAGGCAGCAGTTTTTATCTGGCCGGAGAGGACGGCAAATACCATCCCGCCGAATCGGCGGAAATCGACGGCGATTCGATCGTGCTGGCCTCGTCCGCGGTGAAAGATCCCGTCTCCGTCCGGTATGCCTGGTCGAACAACCCGAACCTCATTTTGTATAACACGGAATATCCGGCGCCCGCGTTCGGCGGGTCGATCGGCCGGTGACGGAGCTCCATCATGAAGCTGGGAACACTTTTTTCCGATCACGCGGTGCTTCAGCAGCATCGAACCCTGCCGGTCTGGGGCGAAACCCTGCCCGGACTGCTGGTCAAAGCCGAAATCGCGGGGAAACAGGCCTTTGCCCGCGCTTCCGCGGACGGCAATTTTCAGCTGAGTCTGCCTTCCCTGCCGCCGGGCGGCCCGCACGAGCTCAAAGTCAGTTCGCCGGAAAACGAGGCGGAAACAGTCATCGTGCACGATGTGCTGGTCGGGGAAGTCTGGTTCTGCTCCGGACAGTCCAACATGCAGTACACGCTGGGAACGACCCGTCCGGAGGAGAAACTTCATCCGGAACAGATCCCGGTCAGCCGCCGGCAGGAAAAAGAGTTCGTCGAACGAGTCCGCGAACCGGAGAAATTCCGTTTTTTCACCGTGTCGACGAAAGTCACCGGCTGCCGGGAAAAATACTGCGAAGGCGAATGGAAAACCATGACGGCCGAAAATGCTTCGGCAGCCTCGGCCGCGGCCGCGTGGTTCGGACTCGAACTGCGGGAAAAACTGGACGTGCCGGTCGGCCTGATCTGTTGTTCCTGGGGCGCTTCGATCATCGAAAGCTGGACCAGTCCCGAAGCGCTGAAAACCAATCCGGACACCCGGTCCATGATTGAAACCTGGGAGAAACTCCGCGGTCAGGCGGAAATGTGGGACCCGGCCCGTCAGGTCTCCCCGCTGCAGAGCCTTGCCCGTCCCGACGACGGCAACCGGGGATTCGCACAAGGCTGGGCCGCGCCGGATTTCGATGATTCCACCTGGAAGACCATGAACGTGCCCGGCAGCTGGATCGGACAGCGGATCGCCGGCAACGGCGCGGTCTGGGTCCGAAAAAAAATCATGCTGCCGGAATCGCCGGCCGGACACGATCTGACGCTGCATCTCGGCGGCATCGACAAGCATGACATCACCTACTTCAACGGCGTGGAAATCGGCCGCACCGGCAAGGAACTGGAAACGAGCTTCTGTTCGACCCCGCGCGCCTACCGCATCCCCGGCGAACTGGTCCGGCCCGGCGAAAATCTGATCGCGATCCGCGGGTTCTCCTTCCTGATGGACGGCGCGTTCGGCGGCAAAGCCGAACATTATCATCTGGATTCGGAATCGGCCTCGTTTCCGCTCGCGGGAACCTGGAAAGCGCAGGCGGAATACGACCGTGGAAAAATCTCCCGGAACCAGCCGGCCGCCTGGAATCCCGGCAATCAAAACACCCCCGGACTGAAATTCGACAGCATGGTCCGGCCGCTGCTGCCTTACGCGGTCCGCGGCGTAATCTGGTACCAGGGCGAATCCAATACCGAAACCCTGACATCGTCCGTGCAGTACCGGAAGAAAATGGAAACGCTGATCCGGGACTGGCGGTTCCGTTGGGGCCAACCCGAACTGCCCTTCATCCAGGTCCAGCTGGCGGATTACCGCGAACCGGCCGGCTATGATGAATTTTCCTGCTGGGCGGTCCTGCGGGAAAGTCAGCGGAAGGCCTGTCTTTCCCTGCCGGCAGTTTATCTCGCTTCCGCGCTGGATTCCGGTGAAGAAAACGACATTCATCCGCAGGACAAGAAATCCGTCGGATTCCGCCTTGCCGCACAGGCGCTTTATCACGTCTATGGCCGGCACGGCCAGCCGCCCGGCGGACCGGAAGTGTGTGAAGTCAAACCGGAGAAAGACGGTGCGCTGCGGGTGTTCTTCCGCTTCGCCGAAGGCATGGAATTGCGCGGCGAACCCGGAAAAAGTTTCTGCCTGGCGGGCGCGGACGGCAAATATTATCCCGCCGAATCCGCGGAAATCGAAGGCGATTCGATCGTGCTGACCTCGTCCGCGGTGAAAAATCCCCTATCCGTCCGGTATGCCTGGTCGGACAACCCGCATGAGATTTTGTATAACGGAGACTGTCCCGCAGCCGCATTCGAGGCGGGAATTCAAAAACAGGAGAAAGAAAATGACCGCTTATGAAAAACGTCTGAAATGGTTTCACGAGGCCCGGTTCGGAATTTACGTTCACTTCGGGCTCTATTCGCTGCTGGGACGCGGGGAATGGACCATGTATTCCGAGCGTATTCCGCCGGTCGAATATGAAAAACTGGCCGACGGATTCAATCCGGCGCCGGACGCGGCGCGGGAATGGTGCGAACTGGCGCGTCTGGCCGGTGCGAAATACATCGTGCTGACCACGCGGCATCACGAGGGATTCAGTCTGTTCGACAGTGAATGTTCCGATTACACCAGTGCGAAACGCGGCTGCCGCCGGGACCTCGTGCGGGAATTCACCGAGGCCGCCCGCGCCTGCGGTCTGAAAGTCGGACTCTACTATTCCCTGCTCGACTGGCGCTATCCCGGCTACTTCGAACCGGAAAAATATCCCGAATCCAAAGCCGACCTGGTCGATTACGTCCATCATCAGGTGCGCGAGCTCATGACCAAATACGGAAAAATCGACCTGCTCGAATACGACGGCGGCTGGATGCACGACCTCAATCCGGACCGGGAACACCGGATCAATTTCTGGCACGCGCGCGAACTCAACGCCATGGTCCGGAAGCTTCAGCCGGACATCATCATCAACAACCGGAGCGGACTGGAGGAAGACCTGGACACGCCCGAACAGGTGGTCCGCGCCTCGCGTCCCGGCCGCGGCTGGGAAAGCTGCATGTGCATCGGCGATTCCTGCTCCTGGGGCTACACCCGTTTCAATCCGAACATGAAGACCCCGGAACAGCTGATCCAGCATCTGGTGCAGGCCGCACAAGGACAAGGCAACTTCCTGCTCAATATCGGTCCCATGCCCGACGGACACGTCCGCACGGAAGAGATCGAACGGCTCACCCGCATCGGACAATGGCTCCGAATCCACGAAAAAGCCATCCGCAATTCGGAACGCTGCGGACTGATCGGCAGTTCCCAGCCGGGACTGGTGGATTTGAACCTGCAGGGAGTCTGGACCCGCCGCGGCAAAACCGCCTACTGGTGCATTTTCCGCTGGCCGGGAACCGTCGCGACCGCGGTCCGGGTCGATACCCGCCCGGTCAGTGCGAAAATCCTGACCAACGGACAGTTGCTTGAATTCGATTACTGCAGAAAAACCGGCAAGCTGATCTTCAAGGGACTCCCCCAGCTGCCGCCGGACGAGCTCTGCACCGTGCTGGAAGTGAAATTCCCGTCCGTACCGGACCGCAAGGCGGAACCCGCTCCGGCGGACTGGCTGTTCGAGTGATTCAGTCGCTCCAGGCAATCTGAACGGGCGGAACGGAATACGGAACCCGCCCGGTCGGTTCCAGAAAATACGCCTGTTCCAGACGGGTCAGCAGCATATGGATCAGCCGGAGCCGCCGGACCGGTCCGGGAACATACCAGTTCAGCCGGTAGTTCCCGCGATTCAGCCGGACGGCAAATCCGAGCTTGTATTCACCCGGAAGCCCGGAGCATTGCCGCCGTAGCGCTCCGCTCACGCTCCCCGAGGCGGAAAAATCCACGGCAAGCAGCTTTTTTTCCGGTTCCCGCCAACCCGCGATACCGATTCCCGGCCGCGTCCCGATCGGAATGAGGTCTGCCGCATACAGTCCGGCAAGATCGCGTCTGAACAGTTCGATCATCAGACAGCCTGCAATCCGGTCCCGCCGGACCGCAAGCGGAGCCTCGCGCCCGATACCGGGCTGGTTGAGATAAAAACGCTCCATTCCCGCGAAAAACGATTCCAGAACCAAATCCAGATCGGCCTGATACGGCGCATCTTCGTCATAAACTCCCGGACAGATTATCATGGCGGAATTTCCGGCCCGTGCATAAAAAAGGCACATTCCAATGTGTGCCTATCCCAACGCCTACCACAGCGCTAACAACCTACACGACACCGGAATGCGCCGTGCGTTACACGGGCATTTCGATATAACAAGGTTATTAACGTCTGTTAAAAGTGGTAGTTAAGGGATAGACGTTATCTGAAATCTGCCTGAATCTTTAATTTACGGGTTCGGTTTTACCTCGTATTTCATCGCCGGATGCTTCATGCCGCCGACTGTATTTCTACTGTATCGTCTGTTTCGTCCAAATACAAGCGCGAATGCGAAAAAAAACGCTTTTTCCCGCTTTTTTCGACAGAAATCCGTTTTCATGGTTGCATTTCCCGAAAGGCGGGTTATTTTATGAATGTTTTTCGCCGGACGGACCGGAAAAATATATGAGGGCTTATGAATAAAATCACGCAGATATTGCCGGAACCCCCGCGAATTTCCATGGATTACGCCGGTTGTGTGAAGCTGGGACCATTCTGGCACCGGCGTCATCTTTCCGGACCGTTCTGGCGGCTGTACCATCACGACGGACCCGGAGCGGGCCTGCGCATCGACGGCAGAAAAATCGAAATTCTGCCGGACAAGTGCTATATTCTGCCGCCGAACTGCAACCGGCTGACCTGGTGTACCGGCACGCCGTATCAACTGTATATCCATTTCGAGATTTCCATGAGCACGGGCAATCCGCGCTTTCCGTTTCATGTCATCGACCTGAACGGCGAAATGCGTCCGGTGCTGACGGAACTGCGGCGTTCGCTGCTCCGGAACAAACCGGATTGTCTGCACAACGCCCTGCTGGCGATCTCGCTGTGTTCGCGGGCGTTGTCGCTGCTGCCGCCGGAAGCGTTGCTGGAATCGGAAACCGACCGCCGGATGGAGACCACCTGCGACTATCTGCGGGCCAATCTGGCGAACAGCATCGACCTCGAAATGCTGGCCGCGCGGGTCCGCATGACCCCCAACGCGTTCTCGCGTCTGTTCCGGGAGAACACCGGCGTCACGCCGTATCAGTATCTGCTGCAGCTGCGTTACAATCAGGCCTCGAAACTGCTGCATTCCGACCAGTATTCGATCGACGAGATTTGCGAGATGGTAGGGGTGAAGGACCGTTTTCATTTTTCCCGCACCTTCAAAAAAATCTACGGGGTCCCCCCAGCCCAGTACCGGCGCAATTACGCAACGGAAAGCGTCTGGAAATAATCCGCGCCTCCGTTCAGTCTGCCCGTTTCAGCCGCCGTTCCATGCCGGGGTCCTGCGCCAGCATCTGCCAGTAGCGTTCCGCCGGACCGGCTTCCACCTGGCGCATCATCGTTTCAAAGGCAGCCAGTGAATCGAGCGTGGAAACCGAGGCGCGCAAAGCGCCGGGGAAGCCGCGTCCGCGCAGATATGCCAGCAGGGTCTTGCGACTGATCCGGAAACCGTTTTCCATGCCGTAGAACCGCAGCATGGACTCGAAATGCAGCCGGATTTCGGCGGCGAATTCCGCCAGCGTCGGCGGATCGCTGCGTCCGGCGGCGATCTCCCGGAATATCCACGGATTCCCGCACGCGCCCCGCGCCACCATCCCATTGGCACAGTTCGTTTTCGTCACCAGTTCCGCATACAGCGCCGCGGTCATGGCGCCGCCGTTGGCGATCACCGGTATCTTCAGCGATTCCCGCACCGTGCGGATGATCTCATAAAAAACCGGGCCGGAATAAAAATTCTTCATCAGACGTCCGTGCAGCGTAATAGCGCGCGCTCCGGCCTCCTCCAGACGCCGCGCGAAACGGACGGTCGGCTCCGGGTCGGTTTCCGACAGGATACGGGTCTTGGCGGTCACCGGAATCCGGGAATGTTTCACCAGCACTTCGAACGCCCGGACCGCCTCGTCGGGACGATGGATGACAAACGAAATCCCTTCGCATTTTTTCGCGACTTTCGGCGCGGGACAGCCGAGGTTGAAGTCGAGCACTTCGAACTGATGGCAGTTGACGATTTCCGCGGCTTTGGCCAGGATTTCCGGCTCGGACCCGACCAGCTGAATGCCGAGGAAGGGTTCCGACGGATCGCGGGCGATCAGCAGTTCGTTGGTCTTGTAATTGCCGAATACCAGCGAACCGGCATCCACCATTTCGGTGAAAGCATAGCGGCAGCCGTGCCGCCGGGCGGAAAGCCGCATCGGCAGGTCGGTATGCCCGGCAATCGGCGCCAGCAGCGGCGTTCCGGGCTCGTAAAGGACGGCTGATGACATGCGGGATGCGCCGAAACGCTTTACAGGGTCGGCACGGGCAGATATTTCGCCGCGTCGGCCTCGGTTTCGATCTTTTCCGGACCGGCGGTGCAAAGCCATTCCTCGACGTGGACGATCTCCTCGCCTTCGGAAATAGCATACAGCGGCGCCAGCGTTTCCGCTTCCAGCATGTCGGCGCAGGAATAAAATTCGATGCTGCATCCGTTGTCCGGATATTCCGCATCCACGTAATATTCGAAAGATTTGACGAACAGCGTGCCGTTGTTGGCATAGGCGATCCAGCCGTTTTCGCAGTTGAAGCCGATCTTGGTGGCCGGCGCGCCGGGGACCTGTTTCACGAGCAGGAAATCATGCCCGAAGGTGAAACGCTTGTCCGCGAGGTCCGTATAGGGCCAGAAGGAGAAAAAGGTGTTCGGCAGCAGAGCCTTGGGCGCTTTGTTCAGCGGAGCGACGGCGGTGCCGCCGGGCGCCATCACGCTCAGCGCCCACGGAGCCAGCTCGATTTCCCACGGATTGTCGTTGCGCAAACGGTGTTCGACCCGGAACTTGTTTTCACCCAGAGGTTTGATGGTCACGCTTTTGTAAATCCCGGTCGAGGGTTCCGTACCGGCGGAAAAACGCACGGAACCGTCTTCCAGCTCTTTGGCGGTCGCCGGGCCGTTATCCGGCGCATAGGTGCGCGGACGCAGTTCCGGCGCGTGCCACAGCCGGTGTCCCCCGTAATTTACCCATTTTTCGCCGCCGGTCTGGCCGGCCAGCTTCGGGTTCACGTTGAAGATGTTTTTGCTGGCACCGACGAATCCGCCCATGACGCGCGGTCCGACTTCCGTGGTTACGATCAACTTGAAATCGCCGCTGACCAGTTCGACGCAGTTCTTCCAGCCTTCGAATGTCACTTTTTTCATCGCATGAACCTCCTGATTGAATTATACCGTCAATTTACCACACAAAACCGAAAGTGCAAACTCCACACGCAAAATATGTTCTCCGAGCGTCACGCACTCGAATCCGTGCGCGCGGAACGCGGCGGTCTCCGCGGGAATGTAACCGCCTTCGGGTCCGACCGCCAGCGCCAGTTCGCCGGAAAGGTTCAAGGCATGCGGACACGGCGGCGCACCGGGTTCCGGATGGGCCAGCAGACGCCGTTCGCAGCCGGAAAGGAACGCCGCTTCGGCTTGAAAAAACTCCCGCAGCGAGCGATAGAATTTCAATTCGGGCAGAATCGTGTCCACCCCCTGCTCCAATCCCAGGAGCAGTTCATCGCGAATGGCATCGGATTCCATCGCGCCGCTTTTCCAGTAACTCTTTTCCACGCGCTCGGAACCGACGAAAAACGCCCTGCCGATCCCCGACGAGGCAATGAAATGAAGCGTTTTCTTGAAACTCTGCGGACGCGGCAGGGAAACGACCGGCACAATCCGGTTCTTTTCCGGCGGCTTGCCGGTCAGTCCGCCGGGAATCTCCACGACCGCCGCACCGGGCTCGATCCGCAGCACCACGGCCCGGCCGAGCCCACCGCCGAGCAGACCGGCCTGCAGCCCGTCGCCGGGCGCGGCACGCAGCACTTTCCGGATATGTTCCGCCCGTCGGCCCGTCACCCGGAACCTCGTGCCGTCCATCCGGTCGCTTTCTTCCAGCAGCAGCAAATTCATTTCCTGACTCCGCAGTCGTCACATCATAAAAAAGGACGCTGTCCGCAGACAGCATCCGTCATCAAATCCGATTTTCACTCCGGCCCGCACGGTCATTCCCCATCGGAAAACCGGTCGAGAAACTGAAACGTAAACCCAGGCTGACGCCGCATCCAGCTGTCGACTTCCGGTTCCAGAATGAAATCCTCCAGCTCATCACTGCGTTCGAAGCGAAACGAACAGAAAGGACAGGCGGAAAACGCCTCCACATCCGACCGGACCAGCGCTTCCCCGCATTTCGGACAAATCAGCTTGCGGTCGCTGGCAAACATCGTCGGATTCTCGAACACCCGGAATTGCAGCGGCACTTTCCCCGCCGGATGAGCGTCCATCATCCCCCTCCGGACCTCAGTCCTCGACCAGTTCCGGACAATTCTGCTTATAATAGGAATAGGCCATCCGCTTGAGGAAAGCCAGGTCCTGTTTCCAGTCCAGGATTTCCGGGCCGAGCGCGGCACGGACGTTGGAACTGTCAAAGGTGATGTTGGAAACGAAATACGGCATCAGATCGCCGATAAACGTCTGCACCATCTTTTCCTGCGGAGTCAGATCGTCCGCCTTGTCCACAATCCGCAGACCGCGAATCTTCAAGGTATCCACAACCGACTTTTCGATATCCTTCGTGGTGACCGGGCTTTCGCCGGTGATGTGGTAGCATTTGTTCTCGACCGGTTTGAAGAACAGCCGGGAAATCGCCGCCTGGACGTAGGTCACCGGCACGAAATAAACGCGGTCGGACCATCCGGCCAGCAGACGCAGATTGAGCGTGATCTCGGAATTCGGTTTGATATGATTCTTCACGCAGTAATGTTTCTTGATCTTGCCGAGGAACTCCAGAATCCGGTAGAACGCCAGCGGCTTGCGGATCAGTCCGTCGGAGAGCCGGCCGACGACGATGGACGGACGGTAGATCGTGTGGGGAATGCCGCACTGCATGACCATCTGTTCCGCCTCGAATTTGCTCCGTTCGTAGGAATTGTTGAATCCGGTGGCGGGAAGTGTGCCTTCCATGACCCGGCCGGAATAAGTGCCGGCGACATAAGCCGTGCTGACATAATGCAGGGCCTTCACCTTAAGCAGATGCGCCAGTTCCAGCGCGTTGCGGGTGCCTTCCAGATTGGTCTGACGCACTTTGCCGTCGGGGTCCTTGCCCAGATTCACGTCTGCCGCGCAATGGAAAAACACATCGTAGGGACCGGCCGCCAGAATCTCTTCTTTCGGAAAATCCTTGATATCTCCGCTGATTACCTGGATATGCGAAAGCATTTTATCCGCCAGTTCGGGCACGCCGTCAAATTCACACTGATCGTGAATCACCTTTACGACCCGGTCCTGCGCGGTGACTCCGCGGCCGGGACGGCAAATGGCCACAAATTCAAGATCATCGTGCTCCCGCAGGATGGCGGTCACCACCGATGCTCCTACCAAACCAGTAATACCTGTCAGTAAAATCTTCAATGTCCATTTACTCCCAATTAGAATTCAAAGTCAGAAAAAGACAACGCATTTACTATATCACAAGTTTCGGATTTTTCAAAGAACGGATTTCATTTTTTGACGATTTTTCATTCTCCATGCAGGAAAAACAGCCGGAATCGACCGTTTTCGGCCGATTCCGACCGCGCGGAAACGTCACTTCTTTTCGTCAAAATCCCGGCGGACTGCCGCCCGGAAATCAGAATCCGTCAGGAAACGATACCCGATATACGCCAGCGAAGCCGCGGAATTGAGTCCGTTTTCAAAGCCCGCATCCTGCCCCGCGCACTCGCAGAACTCCACGGAATGTCCCGCCGGCTTGACCGTGTTCGACACCGCGAAATACGGATGAATCCCCGGAATCTCCTGCGAGAAATTGCCGAAATCCGAGGAACCGCGGCCGGGATGTTCCGGCATCGTGATCTCCATGCCCAGCTCCTTCATGCAGCGGATGAATTCCGCATTCATCACCGCATTCGGTTTCCGCGCCCGGTAGGGCGGACGGAACGGCTTGATCTCCGCCGTGCAGCCGGTCATCAGCTCCGCCCCGCGCACCATGTCGCGGAACCGTTTTTCCAACACCGGCGACCAGCTTTCGATTCCGCTGCGCAGATAGAACCGGCACCGCGTACGGTCCGGAATCACGTTCGGCACCAGACCGCCTTCCAGAATCACCCCGTGAATCCGGGCATGTTCCGGCAGCTGCTGACGGAAGGCATTGACCGCGGCAAAAAGCAGCTGCACCGCGTCCAGCGCATTGATCGCCTTTTCCGGCGCACCGGCCGCATGCGCCGCTTTGCCCTTGAAGACGATCTCCAGTCCGCAGTTCGCCGTGGACGCCGGATCGGGACAGTTCGACGAACTCGGATGGGTCATCACCACCGCGTCGACTCCTTTCAGACAGCCGGCCTCGACCATGCGGACCTTGCCGCCTCCGCCTTCTTCCGCCGGGGTGCCGAACAGAATCACTTTGCCCGGCAGTTTCTCGCGTTTCATGGTCTCCGCCGCCGCCAGAAAGGCCGCGATCCCCGCCATGCAGATCAGATTGTGACCGCAGCCGTGTCCGATTTCCGGCAGAGCGTCGTATTCCGAAGCAAACGCGAACACCGGACCGTCGCCCGCACCGTATTCGCAGCGGAACGCCGTTTCGATCCCGCAATAGGGAGTGGTGATCTCATATCCCTGGCCCTTCATGAATTCGGCCACGCGCGCGACCGCGTATTTTTCCGTGTAGGCGACCTCGGGATGCTTCCAGATGTCGTCCGACAGTGCGCGCAATTCCTTTTTTCTGCCTTCGATGAAACTTTTGATCTCCTTGAGCAGCATAACACTCTTCTCCTTGTTTTGGTTGATTATGTCGATTCATCCTTCGGTTTTGAGAAAATACAGCCGCAGAGTCCGGGTCCGCGGTCCGTCGAATTCACAGAAATAAATCCCCTGCCAGGTCCCCAGCTCCAGTTTGCCCTGCCGGAACGGCACGGTCTGCGAGGGCCCCGTCAGCAGCGTTTTCAGATGCGCCGCCGAATTGCCTTCCTCGTGCTGGTAATAATCCTCCCGCTGCGGGATCAGCCGGTCCAGTTTCATCAGCAGATCGTGCTTGACGTCCGGATCGTAATTTTCGTTGATCGTCACGCCCGCAGTCGTATGCGGACAATAAACCACGCAGATACCTTCCGCGATCTCCGGCGGCAGCAGCGCCTCGATCCGGCGCGTGACGTCGATGATTTCGCAGTTCCGGTTCGTCTTGACCGTCAGTTCCTTCATTTGCACTCTCCTTTTTGCCTGATTTCGGCCGCTGCGGATTCACCGGCCAGAAAGCCGCCGGTAAATGCCCATTGCATGTTGTAGCCGCCGCAGGGGCCGGTCAGGTCCAGAATCTCTCCGGCGAGATACAATCCGCGGACCAGCCGGCTGGCCAGCGTCGCCGGATTCACCTCCCGAAGCGAGACCCCGCCGCGCATCGCCATCGCCTTTTCCATCGGTCCGGCCCCGGTCAGATTCAGACGGCATGCGGTCAGACGTTCGATCAGCATTCGTTTCGCCTCGGCGGAAAGGGTCGCGGCTTTCGCTTCGGACGCGCCGCACTGCTCCGCCAGCAGGTCCGCCAGCGAGTGCGGCAGATATTCACTTACGACCGACCGGATCAGCCTCGAACCGGATTTGCGCCGGGCCTGTTCGAAAATCGTCTCCCAGGCGGAAGCGTCGCAGTCCGCGCGAAAATTCACGATCAGCTCCGCCGTGCCGCGCCGGTCGCATAAGGCCGAGACCTCGCCCGCCAGGTCCAGCGCAGGAAACCCCGAAAAGCCGTTGTGCGTGAAGAGCAGACTGCCTTCCGTGACCAGTATCTCGCGTCCCGAATGCAGCGACAGCCGCGCCTGCGGCAGCGTGACGCCCGCCAGTTGGCCGACCCACTCCTCGCGCACGATCAGCGGCGCCACCGCGGGCAGCGGTTTGACCACGGCATGGCCCAGCTGCTCCGCCAGCTTCAATCCGGCGGAACTGCCCAAGCCCGCCCATGCACAGCCTCCGGCCGCGAGAATCACCGCGTCCGCGGCCAGAGTTTCCCCGCCGCGCAGCGTCACGCCGGACACCGCTCCGCCGGAAATCTCAATCGTCGCGGCCTCGGTTTCCGTGCGGACTTCCGCCTCGGAAGCACGCAGGAACGCCTCGGCGATGTCGCGCGCCCGGCCCGAGGCGGGGAAATAATAAAAACCATCGGTCAGGACCGGTTCGACTCCTGCCGACCGGAGAAACGCCAGCAGTTTTTCCCTCGGAAACGCCCGAAGCGCATCGCGCATGAATTTGCCGTTACGCCCGAATTTCCGCATAAAATCTTCCGGCGGGAGAATATTGGAAAAATTGCAGCGTCCCCCGCCGCTGGCCAGCAGTTTCAGGGAAGGACGGTCCAGCCGTTCGAGCATCAGCGGACGGATTCCCGCGCGCCGCAGCGACACGGCCCCGCCAATCCCGCCGGACCCGATCCGATGATAACGACTTTTCCCGACATAATTCCTCCTGAACTGAAAATATACCGCGCAGGCAAGTTTTTGTCAAATGACGACGCGATATTTCCCGCGCTAAAAAGGCGGACGGAGTTGCCGTTTCAATTTTTTTCGATTATTTTGCGGATTCCCCCTTGACAAAACAAGATATATAGAATATAATATATAGCATGGAGGTCCCATGAATCAGATTTCGGACAATATCAAGCGCAGCCGGGTGAAAGACGAACTCGCGCAACGGATCGTGAACGGCAAGTTCGCGTTCGGCAGCCGGTTCCCCGGCCTGAACGAACTCACGGGCGAATTCGGCGTCAGCTACGTCACGGTCAGCAAGGCCGTGAAGATGCTCGCCGACGAAGGCTATCTGCGCTGCCGGCCCGGAGTCGGTTATTTCGTCTGCTACGCCAAACCCGATTCCAAGGCCAGCAAAGAGGTCAACATCATCTCCACGCACGGCTATTACCGGGAACACAAAGAGGATTTCGAATCCGGCATCGACGACTTCCGCCGCCACGGCTGGCAGGTCCGGCTGCTCCTCGGAAGCAACCTTTACGAATTCATGGGACAGCTCAATTCCCCGCACGCCTATTCCATCATCACCGCGTTCAACGTCAACTGGGAACGCTTTTCCGCCAACTTCGGCCATCTGGTCAAGCGGACCGTGGTGCTGGGACGGCTCTCCGGCAATCCGGAGATCACCAGCATCGTCTGCGACGAATATGAAAGTATCCGGCTCTGCATGGAACATTTCGCCGCGCAGGGACGCAGACGCGTGGCGCTGGTCAGCGCCCTGCCGCAAAGCGAACTCGAATCCCTGCGGATCGCCGCCTGGCGCAACCGCGTGGTGGAATCAGGGCTTTCGATGGATTGGATGCGGCGGCATCTGCTTTCGCTCGATCTGGAAAACCAGCCGGACAGCCGGGACCGGATCGCCGCGCTCTGCCGTCAATGGCTCCGGGACAACCGCAAGGATACCGACGCGGTGATTCTGCCGTGCTGCTACAACATTTTCACTGCGGCCTGCCGCGAAGAAAACGTGAAGATCCCCGATGAACTGGCGGTCATTTCCATCGGACTGAAAAGCAGCCCGGGCGACGGGATCGAATCTGTCGACAACAATTACCGCGGGCATTTTCAGTATGCGCTGGAAATTCTGGAGGACCGTTTTCAGTCGAATCGGGTCATTCCGGGTTCGTGGTATTTCTGTCCGCCGGGCGGGATCGTATCTTCGAATGGAAACATGAAGAAAAACCATAAACGGAAAGGAAGAAAAAATGATGAAACGCTCGAAATCGTTTACACTGATTGAATTGCTGGTAGTGATTGCGATCATTGCGATCCTGGCGGGGATGCTGCTGCCCGCACTGAATCAGGCGAAGGAAAAAGCCAAAGCGACCAATTGTCTCAACAATCAGAAGCAGACCGGACTGGGCTTTCTCAATTACAGCAACGATTTCAATGAATATCTGTTTTACTCGTTCAATTCGGACAGCCGGACTTACCGGACCCTTCTTTCCAACAGCCAGTATTGGAAAGGCCAGAGGTCCGCGGCGGCGCCGTTCTATGCCCAGGGATATTACAGCATCAAAAACGATTTCTGCCCGCTGACCGATGAACCGTCCGACACGACGTCCAGCGGGATGTATTATATTTATGCAACGCCTCATAACCATAAACAATACGGGGCAATGGACGAGTGGAGAACAACTGCAACTACCGCATCGGGCAAGTCAATGAAATTTCTGGTACTCAAGGCTTTCAAGAACAATTACAAATATGCGTGGGGTCTGGCGGATTCCAGATATACTCTTGCAAATGCGAAAAGAGGATATTTCTGCGTTACTCCGGAAGATAATAAAAACACTTTCGCGGCACGGCACAGCGGTCGAGTGAACATGTGGTATTTCGACGGCCATGCCAAAGCGGAAACGCCGCAGGATGTATCGAAACTCTACCGGTATATATCCGGTTTGGCGTTCACCAGAATTTACATCAGCAACACTGGTGGATGGGTGAAGTTTTAACCATTTTTTAAAACGGAGATATCCATGGATCTGAAAAAGTTGTTTGCCGCTGGAGCGGTTTTCGGTGTTTTCGGAATGATTTTCGCCGGGGAAAATCTGATCCGCAACCCTGAGTTCGAATTGAGCACGGGCACCGGATTACCGAAGGGGTGGAACATCAGAAAAGGTGTCGATGCCTCTTTCGAGGAGGATAAGGAAGGAAAATATCTGAAACTGATCTGTCTTCCGGACGGGAAGACATCATTGGTCCTTCAATTCGGCATCAAGCTCCGGCCGAATCAGGAATACGTTTTTTCTGTGCAAGTCAAAGGCTCGGCTGACAGCCGGTTCTCGGCATATCTTGAAAGTTCCAAACCGACTTGGCAGACCTATGCGTCGCCGTGGTGGAAAGTAACTGAGAAATGGCAGAATCTTTCGTTCCGTTTCAAATTCAAGGATTTCAAAGCACAGCCGTATCTGGGCCTGCGGGTAAAAGGGAAAGGCGAAGTCCTCATCAAAAATCCATCGATCAAAACGGTTCCCGGAGTTTTGGTCAACGGCGATTTTTCCTCCGGTTCACAGGCATGGAAAATCAGTCACGGCAAGGTGGTCGATTTGGGGAAATCCGCCGGAAAATTCCTTGAACTGAACAGTTCGGAAGAACCGGCACAAGCTCAGCAGACAGGTATCCGAATCGAAAAAGGCCGTTATTACGAACTGCGTTATCAAGTGCGCAGCGGCAGCGACAAGACTCACCGTGATTCTCAGAATGCCGTCTGGTTTCGGGGCATGGTCATGATGAACGGGAAAATCCTTACGCCGGATACGTGGCTGGACAGTTTCGATGCATGGCAGAAAAAAACTGCCGTGTTCAAATCTCCAGCCGACGGTATGGCGACAATCCTGCTGGAAGCAAAGCGCCCATACTGCGTGGATTTCGACAATGTCGAACTGGTCGCAGTAAAACAGCCCATACCGCCGCTGGTGGTCCTGCCCAACCCGCCGTTCACCTTTCGGAATGGCGTTTATTCCTCCAACAGGAGGTGTCGAAAAGGGAAATACAGTATTGTGAACAATATGGTCCCGCAGGCTGCCGCCTACGGGATCAATTTTAACGGACAACAATTCAGGATTCCGATGCAACAGTCCGCATTTTTTGAACTGGACATCCCTTCGGATCCCGGCGTTTACCCGATCCGGGTCGAGGCATTGGATCCTGCTGGAAATATACTGGCATCGGCATCGCTGCCGCTTCAGGTGAACCCCCCGTCACAGCGGGAGATCACCTTCCGGACGGACCGCGTCATGCTGATTGACGGCGAACCGTTTTTCCCGCTGGGGGTATGGAGCATCAAGGGGAAAAAAAGCAATCGGGAGAAGGCAAAACTCATTGCCGAGGCGGGTTTCAATACCGCCAGAGCCACGGATGACAGAATGGATGATTTTGCCGAACATGGCATGATGGTCCTGCTTTCGGTGCCGGAACGGCTGCCGAAATTCAAAGATGCCGCTCAGTTCGCCAGATGGGATCAGAGATATCGCAGGGCAATGGCCAAAAATCAGGCTCATCCATCGCTGATCGGTTATTACAACAGCGATGAACCCGCGTGGCGCGGAATCTCCAGCGGAAAACTGCTTGAAGCATACGAATATATCCGGAAACTTGATCCGTACCGTCCGATCATGCTCAACGAAGCTCCGCGCGGCAATATTCCGGACCTTCGTCCTTATGCGGCGGCGGGAGACATCTACGGCGTGGATATTTACCCCGTCCCCGAACCGAACGCTCATTCCGGTCTGCCGGACAAGAATATGACTGCAGTCGGCAAATATGTCGATATCTGCCGTCAAGTCGTTTATGACCGCAAACCGATCTGGATGACATTGCAGGCATTCCCGTGGGGTGCCATCACCAAAAAGCCGCTGGTTTATCCGACGGAACATCAAACCCGGTTCATGGCCTACAATGCCGTTGTGCATGGCGCGACCGGTCTTTTCTGGTGGGGCATCAATACCGGAAACTGCGAAAACTGGGATTTTGTCCGGGAACTGGGGAAAACCGTGTGGGAGCTGCGAAAGATGTCAGCCGTTTTCGTGGCGGAAACCGTTCAGCCTGCAATATTGAAGACTTCCGTGCCGGAAGTAAATATTCTCCACAAAAAACTCAACGGCATCGACTGGTATATTGTTGTCAACGAAAGCAAAAAGGAACTGACGGTCGACTTCAGCCATGCGGGAGAAAGACCGCTGAATGTTTTTTTTGAAAACCGGAAAATCGTTCCGGTCTCCGGGTGTTTTCGGGATTCCTTCAAAGCCTATGACGTGCATATTTACAGTTCCGCAGATGCTCTGCCGCTTCCGCTGAAAACACCGGAGACCCGTCGACTGGCTCCCGCGCAGGAAATAACCGACGACTATCGGAATGCGTATTGGATCTGGTATCCGGGGAAAAGCCGCACCCTCAATCACAAAGCCTGGTTCAAGCGGGAAATCACGCTGGATGCCCCGCCGGAAAAAGCCGTCTTTTTCTGTGCCGCTGACGATTGCTTTCGCCTCTATGTCAACGACCGGCTGGTCATGGAGGGGCATTCGTGGAACAAACTCGTATTCCGTAATCTGGCACCGTTTTTCAAAGCGGGGAAAAACACCGTTCTCATCAAAGCGGCGGACAGCGGAGGCGCACCCTGCGGACTGATTTATGCCGGAGTCATTCAGGGGAAAAATGGCAAAGTTCTGAAAATTTATTCCGATTCGGAAACAATGACTTCCGAAAACAATAAAGACTGGGACAAAGCACAGGTGCTCTGTCCGTTCGGCTCGGCGCCGTGGGGTGTGATGTCCAATCCCCAGCCTGCTGAAACGGAAAATTTGGGACAGGACGATTTTCCGTTCTGACAGGAATTTCTCCTGAAGAAAAGCTTCAAACCCTGCCGTCGAATGTTTTTACTCCGCGGGAGCGGGATTGGCGGCGAGTTTGCGGCGGTTGTAACGCTTGGCGATCTCGATGATCTCCATCAGCTTCTGTCGCTGGACATCCGCGGGCAGATCGGCAAAGGCATCCAGCAGGATCTTTTCGTCGGAAGTCAATTCCAGCGGCTTGTGATGTGTTTCGATCTTCTTCGATTTGAGCTTCAGCAGCGGCTGGATCCGCCGCCAGGTGTCGGCCTTGATCGAAGCGGTTTCGCACTGGAGATACTTGCTCACGGTGTCCGTGCTGACATTGGCGAACTTGGCGAATTCGGAAACCGATTCGAATCCTTCTTCGATGCATTCCTGAAGTGCTTTGGCAATTTCTCTGGTAAGTTTCATACGATTCCTCCTTTATTCGCAGGCGGGTCCGAAATTATTTTCGATGTAACTGCACGCGGCCTCCAGCGAGGGCAGAATCTTCGTGGAAAAACGAACCATCCACGGACTGCAGTTCTCGAAAGTGAACGGGGAAAAGGAAATCACGAATTTCCCCTGATTGAACGCGGCATAGAACACCTCCATCGAGGTGCCGATCGAAGGTTTGTTGTAATTGACCAGCACGATGTCGGCGTCACGGACATCCTGCAGGTCGAATTCGACGATCTCGTTGGCGCTGTCGACCTGGCGGTCGACGAATTTCCGGCGCATGGGGTCGAGGATGCGGAAATCTTTTCCCAGCAGTTTTTTGGCGGCCTCGCGCCAGTCGCGGGCGGCGCCCTCGTGTTCGTCCATGATCGGACCGCTGAGGTAGATGGTCATTTTTCTGTTCCGTTCGTCACGCATGGCAGCCATCCTCCCGGGTCAGAGTTTTCCGGCAAAGTTTTTCATGTTCACATGACAGGGCTTGAGCTTCCAGATGTTGTCGGCGTATTCGCGGATCGACCGGTCGCTGGAGAAACGGCCCATGTTGGCGATGTTCATGACGCAGCGGCGCTGCCAGTCGGTACTCCGGCGGTAAAGATCGGCCACGGACTGCTGCACGGTGCAATAGGACTCGAAATCGGCCGCGGTCATGTAGGTGTCGGAGTGCATCGCGTCGATGAGCGGACGGAAAATGTCGAGCTCGCCGGGCGAGAAGAAATTGCTTTCGATCAGGTGCAGAATCCGCTGGAGCTTTTCGCTGCGGGAGATGAAATCCATCGGATTGTAGCCGGAAGTCCGCAGCGCTTTCACCTCGTCCACGTTCATGCCGAAGATGAAGATATTGTCCGCGCCGACCGCATCGTGAATTTCGACGTTGGCGCCGTCCATGGTGCCGATCGTGAGCGCTCCGTTGAGCGCGAATTTCATGTTGCTGGTGCCGGACGCCTCGGTGCCTGCGAGAGAGATCTGTTCGGAAAGGTCGGCGGCGGGAATGATCCTCTCCGCGAGGGAGACGCGGTAATTCGGCACGAAGATCACTTTCAGCTTGTCCTTCACGTCCGGATCGGCGTTGATGACCTCGCCGATGGAGTTGATGAACTTGATGATGAGTTTCGCCATGTAATAACCCGGAGCGGATTTGGCGCCGAAGAGGATGGTCCGCGGGACGATGTCCGCGTTCGGGTTGTCTTTGAGCTCCAGATAAAGCGAAACGGCATGGAGCGCGTTGAGGAGCTGGCGCTTGTATTCGTGCAGACGTTTGACCTGGACGTCGAAGATCGAATCGGGGTTGACTTTGATGCCGCAGTTGGTCTCGAGATATTCGGCCATGCGGAGCTTGTTGGCGCGTTTGGATTTCGCCATCTCGTCGAGAAACTCGGTATCGGAGGCGTATTTTTCCAGCTGCTTGAGCTGTTCCAGGTCGCGGACCCAGCCGTCGCCGATGCGGGAAGTGATGAGCGCGGAAAGCGTCGGATTGGCCTTCTTGAGCCAGCGGCGCGGGGTGATGCCGTTGGTGACGTTGATGAACTTGTCCGGATTGAACTCGTAGAAATCGCGGAACAGTCCGTGCTTGAGCAGTTCGGTGTGGAGCGCGGCCACGCCGTTGACCTTGCCGCTGGCGACCACGCACATGTAGGCCATGCGGACCATCTTCTCGGAGCCTTCCTGAATGAGGGACATGCGGGCGAGGCGGTCGTTGTCGCCGAGGTAGCGGGTGGACACCTGGCGGAGGAAGCGGAAATTGATCTCGTAAATGATTTCGAGGTGCCGCGGCAGGAGTTTTTCCATCAGGGCCACGGACCATTTTTCCAGAGCCTCGCTCATCAGCGTGTGATTGGTGTAGTTGAAGGTCCGGACGCAGACGGCCCAGGCTTCGTCCCAGGTGAAGTTTTCGACGTCGACGAGCAGGCGCATGAGCTCGGGAATGGCCAGCGCGGGATGAGTGTCGTTGAGCTGGATCGTGGCCAGCGCGGCGAAATCGTGCAGGTCCTTGCCGTAGAATTTCAGCCGTTCGATGATGTCCTGCAGCGTGGCGGAAACGAGGAAATACTGCTGTTTCAGACGGAGTTCCTTGCCTTCGTAATTGTTGTCGTTGGGATAGAGCACGCGGGTGATGTTTCCGGCCAGTGCGGCTTCGAGGTTGGCGCTGATGTAATCGCCCTGATTGAACTTGGAAAGGTTGAATCCGCACTGGGATTCGGCGGACCACAGACGGAGAGTGTTGACCGTGTTGTTCTGATAGCCCGGAATCGGGGTGTCGTAGGGCATGGCGAGCACTTCCTGCGTGTCGACCCAGCGGCGGCGGTCGGGATTGCAGTTGCCGTAGGGTTCCACGTGTCCGCCGAACTGAATCGAACGGGCGAGCTCGGGACGGCGGAGCTCCCACGGATTGCCGCGGCTCAGCCAATTGTCGGGCTCCTCGACCTGATAGCCGTTCTGGATGATCTGGCGGAAGATGCCGTAATCGTAGCGGATTCCGTAGCCGAAAGCAGGCAGTTCGAGCGTGGCCATCGAATCGAGGAAGCAGGCGGCGAGACGGCCGAGACCGCCGTTGCCGAGACCGGCGTCGATCTCTTCATCGCGGAGGGCGGAAAGTTTGATTCCCAGTTCCTTCATCGCAGCTTCGACAGCCTCGTCGACGTTGAGATTGATCATGGCGTTGCCGAGCGTCCGGCCCATCAGAAATTCCAGAGAAATGTAGTTGACGCTGCGGGGAATCTTTTCGTCATACGTCTCGCGGGTGGCGATCCAGCGTTCCATGATCAGGTCCCGGATGCTCAGAGCAAGCGCCTGATAGAGGTCCAGTTCGCTGGATTTGCCCGGACGTTTTCCCAGCGAAAGCGTCAAGTGTCTGCGGAAGGATTTGATGATGGTATCTTTCATCGATGCGGTATCTTTCGTGGATGTCATGTACAGCTCCCTTTTTCAAATTATCAATCCTGATAATATACTGCGTCTTCCGGCATTTTGCAATCCGGCAAAGCGGAGAAAAAAGCGGAAACGTGGAAAAGAAAGCGGGAAAAATCATAAAAAAACCGGAAAAAATTGAAGAAAACCGGAATAACGACTTGCAATTCGGCGGAACGCACGTATATTATTTGCCTCTATGTTGCTGGTTGTGACAATGTTCGGGCGGCATGGAAAGAAAAAAAGGATACGGGCATGCGGTCAGCCGCGTGCCGGACAAGAAACAGGATGAGCATAAGGTAAATCCAAAATGGTCAAGATCAGACTGAAAAAGACTGGTGCGAAGAACTGGATCAGCTTCCGCGTGGTTGCGACGGACATCCGTTCTTCCCGCGACGGCTACACACTCGAAACCCTCGGCTACTACGATCCGAAAAAGAGCGATGAAAAGGTCAATGTCGAACGCATTGAATACTGGCTCGCCAACGGAGCTCAGATGAGCGACACGGTCGCCGACATTTACAAGCGGGCGAAAGAGGGCAAATCCAAGGTCCGCGGTGCCGCCGATCCTTACACGAAGAAGAAAAACTTTAAGAAGGATGCCGGAGCCAAGGCCTGAGCAGTCAGTCCATCCGTCCGGGAAAATGCCGTCCGCATGAAATAAGGCGAACGGACAGTCGGGCGGGTCTAGACATCCGGAGGAGAGTTTATTGTGGCTATCATGGAGTTTTTCAAGAAACTGTTCAGCGGTGACATGGAACCCGCGGGCAGTTCCGCAAAAGCAGCAGAGGCAGCCGGCAATTCTTCCGGCAGCGGTCGTCCCGTTGCCATGAAGGATCTGGAAGATTTTGTGAATTATGTGGTGACCGCACTGGTCGATTTCCCCGATGAAGTGCATGTGACCACAAAAACGGAAAACAACGAAAACGTGATCTGGATTTCCTGCCGCAAGGAAGACACCGGCAAGATCATCGGCAAGAAGGGCAAAACCATCATCGCCCTCCGCGCCCTGGTCGCCAGCGCAGCCGGCAGAATGCAGAACAGAGTTAAAGTCGAGGTGGCGGACTGAGACTGCGGATTGACATCGTTACTTTGTTTCCCGAAATCTTTTTCGGCCCTCTGGGTTCCAGTATCGTGGGACGGGCAATTCGGGAAAACCGGGTGGCGGTCAATGCGGTGAATCTCAGGGATTTCACTCATGACAAACGGCAGACCGTGGATGACAAGCCGTTCGGCGGCGGTCCGGGAATGCTGATGAAACCCGAACCGCTGTTCGAAGCGGTCGAGTTTCTGAGAACGAAAGAATCGAAGGTGATCCTGACCGGACCCCGCGGCGAACGTTTCTCTCAGCGGATCGCGGCGGAACTCGCAAAGGAAAGCCATTTGATTATTATATGCGGACATTACGAAGGGGTGGACGAACGAGTGCGTCAGCACCTCGCGGACCGGGAAATCTCGATCGGCGATTATGTGCTGACCAGCGGAAATCTCCCCGCGATGGTGATGTGCGATGCGGTGATAAGACTCCTGCCCGGAGCGCTTGGATGCGGCGATTCCGATGCGGATGAATCTTTCTCCACCGAATCGGGCGGCCTTGAATATCCGCAATATACCCGGCCGGCGGAATTCCGGACTTGGAAAGTCCCGGAGGTGCTGCTTTCCGGAAATCATGAAAAAGTGGAGGAATGGCGCAGGAACGAGGCGATGCTCGAAACCGTCAGCAAACGTCCCGACCTGCTCAATCGGAAATCTTAACGGAGGATTGAAATATGAGCAACGTGATTGACAAGATCGAAAAACAGCAGTGCCGGCAGGACATCCCTGATTTCAAAGTCGGCGACACCGTCAAAGTTTACAACAAGATCATCGAAGGCACCACCGAACGTATCCAGATGTTCGCCGGCGTCGTGATCGCCCGCAGAGGCACCGGCATCCGCGAAATGTTCACCGTCCGCCGCGTCGCTTTCGGCATTGGCGTGGAAAGAGTTTTCCCGCTCCATTCCCCGCGCATCGACCATATCGAAGTCGACAGACGCGGCCGCGTCCGCCGGGCGAAACTCTATTACCTGCGCGACAAGATCGGCAAAGGCGCTAAAGTCAAAGAGATGAAGTTCAACGCCTGAGATCGGCATGACTTCACGCAAAACGGGAAAAGAGTCCGGCACTGCACCGGCTCTTGCCCGCAAAGAACAACTCCTCGCATTTGAGCAGATCAAATGGAACGAGGGGTTTTCTTTTGTCGCCGGGGTGGACGAGGCCGGACGCGGCTGCATGGCCGGTCCCGTTGTCGCCGCCGCCGTCATCTTTACCGATCCGGCACGGATTCCCGACGGCATTCACGATTCCAAGCAGATGACGCCCGCCGCCCGCATGGAGCTGCGGGAAATCCTCCTGGCCGAACCGTCCGTGCTCCATGCCGTGGCGGAAGTCCAGGCCGACGAAATCGACCGCATCAACATTCTTCAGGCCACCTGGAAAGCCATGCGCTTGGCCGTGCTTCAACTGAAACAGACCCAATTCATTCTGGTGGACGGCAATCCGGTCAAGGGACTGCCGCATCCCTCGCAGTCGATCGTCAAAGGCGATGCGAAATCGCTCTCCATCGGCGCGGCCAGCATTCTGGCCAAAACTCACCGTGACCTTCTCATGGAACGGTATGCCGAACAATATCCGCAATACGGATTCGAGCTCCACAAAGGCTATTGCACGGAGGCCCATATCGAGGCGGTAAAGAAATACGGCCCCTGCCCCATCCACCGTCTGACTTACGCTCCGATTCGAAAAATCCTGCATCCGGACGAAACGATCCAGCCGGAACTGTTCTGATCGCCCGCTGCGTCCCGTTGATTTCTGCTTGAAAACGGGCCGGGAAGGTTTTTAATTCACAAAAAAGGGCATAATCAGGACCACCGGCTGAGCCGGTGGTTTGCACCAGCCCTATAAGGGCATGTTACCGGCATGCCCCTTGAAGGGGCTCCGAGAGGTTCCGCCACTCGCACCACTGTTTCAGCTGCTACTCAA